>Ga0183101_1001392_pt1 | contig 23202 bp, 20 predicted proteins | sample Biomet3_FD_127790 | JGI IMG/M metagenome (GOLD analysis project Ga0183101, IMG submission 127790) | Microbial communities from bioreactor (seeded with sewage sludge) at LBNL, California, USA - Biofuel metagenome 3 | ecosystem: Engineered > Bioreactor > Anaerobic > Unclassified ...
TTAATTTTAATAGTTTATCAAAATTATACTAATCTATTTATTAAAATATTAATAAATTTTCACAAGAAAGTCAATTCTTAAAATTCCGATTTTTTATTTTTATATAAAAATGAAAATTTTAAGCTGATTTATTCATAATAATTTCAAATAAGCACAAAATAACTGTGTACTATATAATACGAGGAGGATGTAACTATGGATCATAATTCAAGCATAGGTTGTACAGTATCAGAATGTAAATTTCACTGTAGAGACGACAATTATTGTACTTTAAACAAAATTGAAGTAGTAAAGCATTCCCAAATAACAAACACTGTTGAAGGTACAGATTGCGGTAGTTTTAAGGAAAGCTAAGCTAAGCCTCATAAGGAGTTACAAATAACCCCTTATGAGGCAAACTTATCTCCATTTAAAATTTCATAATGTTATAAAAATACCTTACTCCTATAATTCCACCTCAAACTATTAGTCTTGGTATGCTTCTCGTAGTATCTTAATTTCTTCAGCATAACCGGATAACTCATTTGGAGTTTCTAAAAAGAATGGTAAATGACGTAGTTTTGGGTGATTGATAATTCTAATCATAGCTTCTTTTCCAATAGAACCTTCTCCAATTTTTTCATGGCGATCTTTATGACTTGCAAATGGATTTTTACTATCATTTAAGTGAACTGCATATAACTTATCAAGACCAATAATTCTATCAAATTTATCTAAGACACCATCTAAATCATTAACGATATCATAACCAGCATCATAAACATGACAAGTATCAAGACATACACCCATTTTATTAGTAAGAGTAACCCCATCAATAATTTGTTTTAATTCTTCAAAGCTGCCGCCTACTTCTGTTCCTTTACCAGCCATTGTTTCAAGCAATACAATTGTAGTTTGTTCCGGTTTTAGTACAGTGTTAAGCATATTTATAATATATTCTACACCAACTTCTGCACCTTGTTTTACATGACTGCCTGGATGGAAGTTATAAAGATTATTTGGTAAATACTCCATTCTTTCTAAATCCTCTGCCATAACTTTCATTGCAAATTCTCTTATGTTTTCATCCGCAGAACATGCATTTAACGTGTATGCTGCATGTGCTAGTATTGTAGCAAATTTATTTTCTTTTGCTAGTTCTAATAAAGCTTCTACATCTTTTGGGTCAATTTCCTTTGCTTTACTGCCTCTGGGATTACGGGTAAAAAACTGAAATGTATTTGCTCCTATTTTAAGAGCCTCTTTTCCCATAGCTTTATAGCCTTTTGATGCGGATAAATGACAACCTATATTTAACATAATTATTTCCTCCAATAAAATATCATATTCTTTTGCTTTTTGGATTAATTCTAACACTAACTTTTCATCAAGTAAATCCGGTCTACATTTTTCGCAAATCACTTTTATAAGTTTCCTCTAAACCATAAAGGAGTAAACACTTTTCCTCACATCTTCACTTTCTTCGTTTTTTACATAATTAGGAGCTTTTCAGAATAAAATTAAAAAGAATATGGATTTTATAAATAAAAAATAATGAACGAACTGCAGTAATTAGAATAGCTAAAATCCGTGATATTAGTATCCTACAGAACTGATTTCTTTACAAAAACACTTACCTTAATTTAATCAAATAACTGTTTAAATAATGTAAACTATTATATAATATGAATTATTAAGATTAATTATATAGCATTTATAAGGAGTAAACAATTTATGATTAGTATAACTAAACTTTTGTGTGATTCACAAAATTATGGAGATAGTTTGAGATATGTAAAAGGAGCCGCAGAAGAGAAGTATGGAGTAAGCAGCGGAAGAGGTCCTGTTGTGGCTTGGAATTGTACAAAAACTTGTAATTTAAAGTGTAAACATTGCTATGCTGATTCTGATAGTAAAAGGTATGAAGGTGAATTAAATATTAATGAGGCTAAAGTTTTTATAGATGATTTAAAAGCTTTTAATGTACCTGTGATTCTCTTTTCTGGCGGAGAACCTCTTCTTCGTGAAAATTTTTTTGATATATTAAAATACAGCAGTGAAAAAGGTATAAGAAGCACTATTTCTACGAATGGAACTTTGCTAGACAAAGATGTATGCAAAAACTTAAGAAAAATGGATGTAGGTTATGTTGGCGTTAGTCTTGATGGTATAGGTTCAAGGCATGATGAATTTAGGGGAGTTAAGGGAAGCTTTGATAGTGCTTTAAGGGGAATAAGAAATTGTATGGAAACAGGTCAAAAGGTAGGCCTTAGATTTACCATAAATAAACATAATTATAATCAGCTTGAGGATATATTTTACTTAATAAAAGAAGAAAGAATACCTAGAGTATGCTTTTATCATCTTGTATATTCAGGAAGAGGCAATGAAATGATGAAAGAAGACTTATCAAAGAAAGAAACAAGAGAAGCTCTGGACTTAATTATAAGTAAAACTGTGGAATTCAATTCAAAGGTTGAAATATTAACTGTAGATAATCATGCTGATGGAATTTATGTATATATGAAGGCCTTAGAAAAATATAAGGAAAGAGCAGATAAAGTATTAGAACTTTTAAAAACTAATGGCGGCAATAGATCAGGAATGGCTTTCGCTAATGTAGATTTTTATGGAAATGTTCATGCGGATCAATTTACATGGCAATATAACTTTGGAACTGTTAAAGAAAAGAAGTTTAGTGAAATATGGAAAAATAGTAGTCATCCTATACTAGATGGTTTAAGAGATAGGAAAGCTTTACTTAAAGGAAGATGCAGTAAATGCAAATGGATTAAACATTGCAATGGAAACTTTAGAAGTCGTGCAGAAGCAGTTACAGGAGACTTTTGGGCAGAAGATCCAGCTTGCTATCTTACAGATAAAGAAATTGGTATTTAATAAGAATAAATTGTTTTAGTAATTAATATTGTACAATATAATGATATGGAGGTACCCAAGTTGATTATTTCATGGAATACTACAAATAAATGTAATTTAAAATGCAGTCATTGTTATAGAGATGCTGGTGAGGTTTGTGAAGGTGAACTTAATACAGAAGAAGCAAAAATCCTTTTAGAGCAAATTGCAAAGGCTGGATTTAAAATAATGATTTTTTCTGGCGGAGAGCCTTTAATGAGAGATGATATATTTGAACTAATATCCTATGCTTCAAAAATAGGTTTAAGACCAGTGCTTGGAAGTAACGGTACCCTTATTACAAAAGAGGTAGCAAAAAAACTAAAAGAAGCTGGAATTGCAGCTGTAGGCATAAGTCTTGATAGTTTAAATCCAGATAAACATAATAGCTTTAGAGGTTGTGAAGATGCCTATAATGACACTATTGATGGAATGAAAAATTGTAGGGATATGGGTATAAGATTTCAAATTCATACAACAGTCATGGATTGGAATAAGAATGAAATAATCCATATTACAGATTTTGCAGTAGCTAATGGGGCTGCAGCTCACCATATTTTCTTTCTTGTACCTACAGGAAGAGGAAAGAAAATAGAAAAGGAGTTGCTAAATTCTGAAGAATATGAAAAACTTTTAACATCTATAATGAAAAAACAACAACAAGTACCTATTGAATTAAAACCTACCTGTGCTCCTCAATTTATTAGAATTGCACAGGATTTAAATATGGATATTAGATTTAAAAAAGGATGTCTAGCAGGTATAAGTTATTGTATTATAAATCCCAAGGGAGATGTTCAACCTTGTGCTTATTTAACAGAGGTTGCAGGTAATGTACGAAAAACTCCTTTTGATGAGATATGGAAGAACAGCAGCATATTTAATGAATTAAGAACTTTAAATTATAAGGGAAGCTGTGGTATATGTAAACACAAAAAATCCTGTGGCGGTTGTAGAGCAAGGGCAGCTTATTATAATGATGGAGATTATATGGCAGAAGAAAATCTATGTTTATATTCTAATTCACAAAAATCTATATAAGGAGTGTTCTATGGATAGAATAGATAAAAAACTTCTTACCTTAATACAAGAAGGTATACCAATAGATAAAAAACCTTTTGAAAAATTAGCAAAAGAACTATTTATTACAGAAAGTGAAGTTATAGATAGAATACATAAGTTAAAAAAAGATGGATACATAAGAAGGATGGGCGGAATTTTTAATTCCCACAAATTAGGATTTAAAAGTACTTTATGTGCTATGAAAGTACCACAAAATAGGATAGATGAAGTTGCAAAGCTTTTAAATAGTTATGAAGAAATAACTCATAATTATTTAAGGGAAGATAGTTATAATATGTGGTTTACAGTTATAACTTATTCAGAAAGTAACTTATTTAAGTTGATTGATGAAATAAAATTTAAAACAGGAATAAAAGATGTGATAGATTTGCCTTCATTAAAGCTTTTTAAAGTGAAAGTAGCCTTAAATGTAGGAGGCGATTAAAATGCTGGATTCTCTTGACAAATGTATTATAAAGAAGCTTCAAGAAGATATCCCCATTGTGGAAGAACCTTATGGATTATTAGCAGCAGAACTTGGAATTGAAGAAGATGAATTAATAACAAGAATAAAAAGCTATCATGAAAGTGGAATATTAAAGAGAATAGCAGCTGTGATTTACCATAGACAAGCTGGCTTTAAAGCAAATGCTATGGTGGTTTGGAAAGTTCCTGAAGCTTCTGTAGAGGAAGCAGGTAATTATATGGGATCTCTATCAGAAGTAAGTCATTGTTATGAACGAAAAATCTGTGAAAATTGGGAATATAACTTATTTACAATGATACATGGGAAAGATAAGGAGCAATGTGAGAATATAATTGAAAACATTTCTAATAAGATAGGTATAAAAGATTATAAAATTTTATATAGTACCCGGGAATTTAAAAAAAGCAGCATGAAATATTTTAAGTAAGGTTTTTATTATCGTCAAATTTTTTCTAGTTTGTCTAATTTAGTGGTAAATAAATAAGCGACCGTCACAAGTTTCAGTAAAGACTGCATTTATACGGCGGTCGCATTTAGGCCATCACTACATAAAAGTGTTACTGCAAACCATCTCTATTTCAAAAATCCGATGAGAGAAGTACCAAATTAGTTTGATTTCGGGCAAAAATCATCTTACATCTTCCTCTTTTTCGCCTGTAACTACTTATTTGTGAATAGCATCCTGATAGAACTCGTAAGCTTCTTTATCAGTTGCTTTCTCGTGAACAATCTTACGTATGGCTTCAGCCATTACCACTGGATGCACACTCTGAAAAATATTACGTCCCATATCAAGTCCATGTGCACCTTCACTGATTGCACGATATGCCATTGTAAGAGCCTCATCTTCAGGCAGTTTCTTTCCTCCTGCTACAACAATTGGAACTGGGCATGCTGCTGCAACTTCTGCGAAGTTCTCGCAGTAATAGGTTTTAACAATGTTGACACCAATTTCTGCTAAGATACGAGTAGCAAGTTTAAAGTAACGATCTGTACGTTCCATGTTCTTTCCTACTGCTACAACACCCATAGTAGGAATACTGTAACGAAGACCTTCATTTATGACCTTAGATAAATTATCAATACTTTGAAGTTGACCATCAGCACCAATAAATCCTTGAACAGCCATGCAATCTGCATTACAGCGAATTGCATCCTGAATATCCACAGCAACTACCTCATGAGACAAATCATCATTTAACATAGATGAACCAGATGAAACACGTAGTGCAACTGCTTTTTGACCAATTGGTGGTACACAAGTACGAAGTGCGCCCCTTGTGCACATCAGAACATCAACATGAGGTATAAGTGTAGGAACCAACAAATCAAGTCTTTCTAGACCTGCTACAGAACCCATAAAATACCCATGGTCAAATGCAAACATTACAGTATTACCGCTCTTTTCATCAAAAATATTGGCAAGATGTTTCTTCATTCCCCAATCCAAGTTGTTGGCTCCCTTGACGTAAAAACTTTTACAGTTATTTGCAAATTGGGTATCTACATGATATTCCTTTGCAACCTTGAAACCTTCTATATCTGCCATAATTAAAATCCTCCTAAATAAAATATATCATTAGCGGATTATGTAATTCCGCAATATTTAATGAACTCATTACACCCTTATCCCCCCTACATCTAAAGGAGGGTAAGGGCTGTATGATATGAAATAACTATAAATTAATTTATCCATTTGAAACATTTAAAATGTTCATTCACAACTAATACATTAAAAATCAAAATTATTCATGTTGTCTTTAGTAAATATAGTCCTTTCAGGTAGTAATACAACTCCTGAAGAACTATCAGAAACATTTGCTGAAGGATTGAGTACACTGTTAGGCATAACTTCTACAGTACCGATGTCTGGAATATTAATCTTATCACCAACTTTTACTTTATTACCAGCAGCAATGTAATATGCCATGTAACAACCCATAGCACCTTGAACTCCGCAATCCCATAAACCCCAACGTGTTAGAATACCATCTTTACAATACTGTTTCATGGAATTAGGAGAAGCAAAACCAGTAATGGTAATATCTTTAGCTTTCTTACCTTTGTTCTGAGCAGCCTGACATTGTCCTGGAAGTGCAGTAGAGTCATTGCAGATAACTAAATCAATATCACTATGTGCAGACAGTACAGATTCACCTACAGAGATAGCTTGTTCAGCATCTTGATTGGAATAATAGTTATCTGGTGCAACATTTTTCCAATTTGGATATTTCTCTTTGATGTATTTTTCACCTTCTACTCGCCAAGAATTCTGGTCGGTAACACTTGCATTTGAATAATGCCAACAATATTTGATAGCATCTTTGTTAGGGTCTTTACCACGTTCTTTTAATGAATCGTAACTCATCTTAACTAACATTTCTCCTAACTGTTTTGGTGTACCTTGAGAAACCATAACTTTACGAACAGATGGATCTACATCTGAATCCCATGTGGTAACTGTAACACCTGCAGCTGCTGCTGCTTTTAGGGCATCTTTAACTCCAGCAGCATCAACAGATGATAAGCAAATTGCATTAGTACCTTGCTGAACTGCTTTATTAATTACAGCTACTTGAGCAGCTGCAGATGCACTAGCATCACCTTCGTAATCAACTTTGAACCCCCATTTTTCTGCATACTTTTGGGCCCCTTTATTAGCAGATTCAAAGAATGCATTACCTGTAACCTTTGGAATGAATGTTACGTTAATTTTACTACCTTTAGCAGCAGTATCTTTTGTTGCAGTATCACCTGCAGTTTTACTGCCAGATGAACCACAGCCAACAAGTGTTGTAAGAGCCATAGCAACAGTTAATGTCAATGCAAAAACTTTTTTCATTATAAATCCCCCCATTTTTTTATTTTTATATGCAGACGTAAATATATTCGTCTATATATACTTAATGATAATAAAACAAAACATGAAATTTATTTGTAATTAGTTTTTAATGTTTATATAATGGTGCAATAATGCAGAAATCTTCTGATTTTTAGAAATACAGCTTCCCGCAACAACAATGACCAACATGATGCCCACCGGAATATCCAAGTACTGGTTTGGCATACCATTCATAGAAAGACCGAATCTCATGATTCCGATTACAATAGCTGCAAGTGCAGAACCAACTACACCACCTTTCCCGCCTAAGGTAGATGTACCACCAAGTACTACAGCTGTAATTATCGGCATAGTTAGGTCCCCTCCAAAATCAGATTTTGAAGAACCCAGATAGCTTGTCATGATAATACCTGTAATAGAAGCCGCCATACCTGAGAAAATATATGTACTCATAATGATAAGCTTTGTATTGATACCAGTAAATCCTGCTGCATTCTGATTAATACCACAAAGGAATACTTTTCTTCCGTATTTTGTACGATGTAGAATGATATAGGCAATAACAACAAGTGCTAGGAAAATAAGAAACTGTGCTGGCACAACTCCGAAAAAACGTTTTTTTGTAAAAGCTGTGAAGTGTTCAGGAAATCCGCTGATACCAAGATAAGCCGCAGTCTTTGAGATATTTGATACAGCAATAGCAAGTCCAGAATATAAGAAGGACCCACCTAAAGTGACTACCATTGGTTGCACACCAGTAAACCCTATAAAGAATCCACTCAATGCACCACATAGACAACCAATAATAATAGCTATTAGACATGCTAAGTAGATATTAACTCCAACATACTTCCACATTACACCAATAATTATAGAAGTTAACCCCACTATAGAACCGGCCTGCAAATCAATACCACCTGTAATAAATACAAAACACATAAAAGTTGCAATAATACAAATAGAAATAAAGTCATTTACACTGCCAAATAGAACTTGTGGCTTTAAAAACCTAGGATTCAGAGTACCAAATATAACTACTTCTACAATAAGTAACAACACTAGGAAATATTCCCAACGAAACTTCAATTTTTTATAATTTTTTTTTAGTTTCTGTTGCATGTTTTATTTCCTCCTTCCAATTCACATTCAACGACTGCTGCAGTTTTAGCTGCCAAACGTTCTCGCCTTGCCTTTTCGATATTACACTTCTGAATCACTGCATCTATAACAACGATGGTAATCAATAAAATACCGGTAATCGTATTATCATAGTTAGAGGATAATCCCAAAAATACTAGAATACGACTGATAGATGCCATAATCAATGCACCAAATGTAGCACCAATCATATTTCCAATACCACCAGAAAGGCTTATACCACCGATAACACATGCAGCAATAGCTTTCATCTCGTAACCGTTACCAGATGTAGGAGTTACAAACCCTATACGACTAACAAATATAACAGAAGCTACAGATGCACATACTGCACAAAGTATGAAGCTAATCATTTTAGTTGCAGTAACAGGAATACCAATATGAATGGCTCCATCCTCATTGTCGCCTACTGCCTGAAAATAGCGTCCATGCCTTTTTTTCGTTACATAGAAGTGGATAAGAATCATAATAACAATGGTACCTATATAAAACCATGACAATCCAAACATACCCATCTGTGAAACTTCCTTGAAGTGACGGGGTACGTTTTCAACCCAGGCACCACCAGTATAAACATATGAAATACCCCTTACGATGCCGTTTACACCTATGGTCATAATAATGGATGGAATCTTAAGTACCGCTACACCAAACCCATTAATAGAACCGATAACCAGTCCAATGCAAATAGCTATTAACAATGCTAGTATACTTGAACTACCATCCCTTATCATAGAAGCTGCTACTGCAGCTGACAGTCCTAATGTAGCACCTATAGATGCATCAATCTCTCCTGTGAAGATAACTAATGCCATACCAATCGCACAGATTGTATAAACCGTAGCACCATTTAAGCAAAGCATAATATTGTCTAATTTCAAGAATGCTGGATTTACAATTCCTACAATTGCATACAAAGCAAACAAGAAAATAATGGAGGAGAACTCTCTTCTCTTTGTCATTTTTTTCATGAAGTCCATACTTTATACCCCCTCCTTTTCGCCTTCATAAGCACCGAACGCAGCACTCATAAGATTATTCTGATTGATGTCTACCTTATTAAATATATGATTTATGCGTCCCTGAAACATCGTAACTGCTCGATCTGAAAGTTTAATAATTTCTTCCATATCTGATGAAATAAGTAAAAAAGAAAATCCCTGCTCCTTTAATTTATTCATAATTGCATATACATCACCACGAGCTGAAGCATCAATACCACGAGTAGGCTCATCTAGGATAATCAGCTTTGGATGAGTTAAAAGCGTTCTGGCAATTACAACCTTCTGCTGATTGCCACCTGAAAGACTGCCTATAAGCTGATCCTGTCCGGTTACTTTAATCCGTAAATCACTTATAGATTTATCAGTAATCTGTTTTTCTGCTTTAGAATTTATAAAAAACTTGGAAAGATGGTCTAAACATCCACATGTAATATTCATCGTGATATCACCAATCTTGAAAATGCCATCTTGTCGTCTGTCTTCTGGAATATAACTGATACCCTTTTCCATCACTTGGGCAGTTGACATTCCAGTAATATCTTCTTCTTCAAGATAAACCTTCCCCCTAAGCACTACATCTTTACCAAAAATTGTAATTGCAAGTTCGGTACGACCAGCACCTACTACACCCGCCAATCCTAAAATCTCACCAGGATATACATCAAATGAAACATCCTTGAATCCATATCCGCTGAAATTCTTCAAACTAAATATTGGTTTCAGATTTTTATAATCTGGTACTTTGCTATTGAATCTCTGTTCCTTCTTTCCTGTATCCGTGGGAAGTAGACCCTGTACAAGCATCTCACGAGTAAAGTCCTTAATTTGTCCATTAAGTGTTATAATACCATCTCTCATGATTGCAACGTTGGTAGCTATCGTAAATACCTCAGCAAGTCTATGAGTAATATAGATGATACCAATATTTTTCTTTTTAAGATTACTAATAATCTTGAAAAGAGATTCTACTTCATCAAATGTCAATGCACTGGTAGGCTCATCTAAAATCAATAATTTTGCATTTCTTAGTAGCCCTCGAAGGAGTTCTACCAACTGCTGTTCTGCGATAGATAAACTCATAGCCTTTCTATTTAAATCCAATTTCCAACCAATCTGTTTCAACAAATCCATAAGACGTTTGTCCAACTCTTTAGGGTTCTCATTAAACCCAATTAGTATATTCTCTTCCACACTCATATTCGGAAAAAGCATAGGTTCCTGCGGTACAAGATACATACCGAGGTCCATTGCATCTGAAGGTTTAGAATTTAAAACCTTCTTACCCTCCACATAAATATCGCCGATATCTTGTTGATAAATGCACATAATGATTTTCATTAGGGTACTCTTACCTGCACCATTACCGCCAATCACTGCTAATACTTCACCTGAGCTGACATCGAGGTTAATACCTTTTAGAACTTGATTCTTGGCAAATGATTTATAAATGTTGCGCACAGAAAGGATTGTGTTATTGGGATTGTTTATTGAATTTTTTGAAATATTTTCTTCCATAACCCTAGCCTCCACAATTAAATTCGGTAACATTTGTTATGAATCAATTATTTTGTTTACTCATAAAATAATAAAACATTTTGTAAAAACTGTCAACTATTACCAATTAATTATTTAACTTTTATTTATATATACAAATTATTTTAAACTTAGATAAACTTTACACTTCCAATATTTCATAGCAGAATAATTGTTACATTAAATTAATTTATACAACAATCATTTTCCACATATTGACATTTAAAAAACGTATTGTTATACTATTTATATTCTTATCATATGTTTTGTAGTCGAACAAATGTAATAAGAGTTCTTTTTTCAGGGTAATTAATCAAAATGAATGAATGTAAGTAAACCACAATTAACATAGAAAGCGAGATAAAAAATAAATGGATAATGAAGAAGCACTTATGATTAAAATATCATGGTACTACTATTTTGATCATATGACCCAGCAGCGTATTTCGGAGTTTCTCGGCATCTCCCGTATGCGCGTCGTGAAGTTGTTAGACAAGGCGCGCAATACCGGCATTATTCAATTTAAAATACGAGAGGACTCCGCAAGCCGCCTGCAGTTAGAAAAAAGGCTGGCCGAGACCTATAGTCTCAAAGATACCTTTATTGTGCCTTCACCACCCAGTGAAATTGCCGTTAACCAGAATATTGCACGGGCAGCTGCTATGTATATCAATAACCGCCTAGGCAATAATAACTTCATTAATATGGGGTATGGTGATACACAAAGCCGTATTCTAAATAATCTGGCCACCATAGCAGAGCATCCTATTTCTGTAGTGTCAATGACAGGTGGAGTCAGTTATTATTTGTCTAACAATATGTCCACAATTTTTAATGCTAAACTCTACCTGATTCCATCACCACTTCTGGTATCTTCTAAAGAAGTGGTAGAAGCAATCCGAAATGAGGGATCAATTAATGAAATTTCACGTATGCTACAGCTTTCTTCTCTTTCTGTTGTAGGTATTGGTTCTATGGGAGATAACGCTACAATCATAAAAAGCGGAATTTTAAGTAAGAATGATTTTCTATATCTGCAAATGAAAGGTGCTGTTGGCGACATATTATGCCATTTTATTGATAAAGATGGTAATTTAGTAGAGACAAATATTGAAGAGCGTCTCATTACAACACCGCTTTCTACACTTCTCAACCTTAATAATGTAATTGGAGTTGCAGCAGGTAATGATAAGGTGACTGCAATCAAGGCTGTCTTAAAGGGTGGTTATATTGATATTCTGATTACAGATGAATCCACTGCCTTGCAGCTATTAGAAACTAATCAAGAAACTTTACAAAATCTAGAGGATTAGCTTTAATTTGTTTCAGACAAAACATATTAAAAACCTCCCTGTGGTCTATTCGACTTATATGGTGTAATTCTGTTGTGCCGCAGTAGAGGAAGATATAAAAGCTTAACAACTAATTATACTTATTATAAAGGAGGTTTTACTGATGCAAAAATATTTGATGGCTGTTGATGCCGGCACCGGTAGTGTTCGTGCCCTTTTATTTGATTTGAAAGGTAATCAAGTTGGTTGTGTTCAGCAGGAATGGATCCATAACGAAGATTCTAAATGGCCTGGTAGCATGGACTTTGATTGGAATCATAACTGGAAACTAGCATGTAGTTGTATCCGAAGAGTGATAGATGAAACAAAAATCAATCCAAAAGAAATTGCCGCAGTATCCACTACCTGTATGCGTGAAGGAATTGTGTTGTACGACAAATATGGAAAAGAAATCTGGGCCTGCGCCAACGTTGATGCTCGCTCCAATGATGAAGTCGAGGAGCTCATCCGCATGAATCCAGAACTGGAAAAAGAACTATATTTTGAATCTGGACAAACTTATGCCCTCGGTGCTCTACCACGAATTCTCTGGGTAAAGAACAAGATGCCTGAAGTATATGAAAAAGTTGCAAAGGTAGGTATGTTCAATGACTGGCTGATTTTTAAAATAACTGGAAAACTAGCCGTTGAACCCAGCAATGGTTCCACTACTGGCATCTTTAATCTTCAAAAACGTACTTGGGATTCTTCCATTGCGAACAAATGCGGCCTTAGGGATGGTATCTTTCCGACTGTTGCAGAATGTGGTTCTGTAATTGGCAATGTAAATGCAAAAGGTGCCGAAGACACTGGTCTTGCTGAAGGTACTACCGTTGTACTAGGTGGCGGTGATGCACAGCTCGGCTGTATCGGTGTAGGCGTGGTAAACCCAAAGGAAGCTGCTGTATTTGGGGGAAGCTTTTGGCAATATGAATTTAATACTGATAACGTAAAAATCGATTCAGGTTGCCGTGTCCGTGTTAATTGTCATGCTGTACCTGGAGTATGGCAATACGAAGCCCTGGCCTTCAAACCTGGTCTAGTGATGCGTTGGTTCCGCGACGGTTTCTGCCAACTTGAAAAGCAAGAATCTGAGAAGACAGGTGAAGATCCTTATTATATGATGGACAAGAAGGCTGCTGCAATCCCAGCAGGAAGTTACGGCATGATGTGTGCATTTTCTGATGTGATGAATTTCATTTCCTGGAAGCACGCTTCTCCTACTTTTACAAATTTTGAACTTAATCCTGAGAAATTCAACCGTTATACCTTTTATCGTGCAATCCTGGAAAATACAGCCATGGTTACCAAGGGTCATCTTGAGCTAGTACGAGAAGTCACCGGTAATATGCCAGAAAGCATTGTATTTGCAGGAGGTGCTTCCAAGAGCCCGCTGTGGTGCCAGATCTTATCTGATGTTCTTGGCTTACCGGTTCGTGTTCCAGTAGTAAAAGAAGCAACTGGCCTTGGCGCTGCTATCCTAGCTGGTTACGGCGTAGGAATTTACCAGGATATCTCAAAAGCAGCCAATGAACTGGTACATTGGGATAAAACTTACAAACCAAACATAGAAAATCACTCCTTATATCAAAAGCTTTATAAACCGTGGCGCAAGGTATACGCCGCACAATTGGAACTTTGCAACCAAAAGCTTACAAATAATATGTGGATTGCGCCAGGCCTATAAAATTTATCCGATGACTACCCGCTCTAATACTCCTATCTTTATATGAAACTCCTATTCCTACGTCAGAGGAGTAAGCGATTCGCACCAAATCATAGATTTGGGCTCTCTGCTTAACTGGGAGTAAAGAGCGGCTACATCCCTGGAGACCTTCGACTAAGAATCAGATGAGATTGAAACCCCATCTGATTCAAGTTTCACTTTCATAACAATAAAAGAAATTATAAGAAAATATGGAGGAATTTTAAATATGTATATTATTGATGAAAAAGATAAAGAATATCGTTTTGGCGACAATGGCCCCAAATATCTGATGAAAGGTAGCCGCATGAATTTTGCATTGGTTCAGTTTCAGCCAGGTCAGGATTTTAAAGCTCATTTTCACAACATTATGGAAGAAAATTTCTATATTATGGATGGCGAAATCGATATCGTTGTAGATGGAAAGGTGAACCACCTAACAAAGGGTCAGTTTATCCACATTGAACCAGGTGAGATTCACTACTGTGTAAACAATTCCAATGCTACGATTAAGATGATTTCTACACTTGCTCCTTACCAACAGGTAGATAAAGTAGACATCGATGATTACAAATATTAATCCATTGGGCATATAAATTGAACAAATATGTAAGTTTAGGGTTAGTTTAAAAATTAGCCCTAAATTTACATATAAAATTATTATATCTCATAACTGTTATACTATTAAAAACATAGGGATTAGTTTTTCACTTAGAGTATAACTTAATTAAAGGCTCTCCAAAATTCACCATTAACATCAATAATACTAATTATATCTTCAAAAGGTATTTTAAAAGTCGGAAATCCTGCAGCATAAGGTGCAATATCATAGGGGTAAAAATAGATATATAAAGCATCCTCTGTTACATAAAAGGGCTGGTCTTCTTTTATTCCTTTATAACTATCTAGCCATACATAGGAATATTCTTCATTGTTTTTTATTTGTTTTTCTATAATATCACTGAGCACTTTTACATAATTACTGTTCTTCTTAAAGAAATCTTTAAGTTCATATAGTTTTCCACTTTCCAAATCAACATGAGCATAACTTCTTGTTGGCATACCATGTGCTGCACCAAAAGGATAGTTATAACCCCAAAGTTCCATAATTAATAAATTCTTTTTAAATAGCTCAATAGAAAAATCTCCAAAATAGTTATAATCAAGTTGAACATTACTATCAATTGGTTTAACCTGTGACAACTCTTTCAATTTATTATTAGCACTGTTTTGTGCATTTATATCTTTTATCCCTTGAATTTGTGGATAGTACACTAAGTAATCCTTATTTGATTTATATTTTTCTTCTTTAACAAAATACTGATTATTCAAAGGGATAATTGTATCTTGTTTCCATACTATATTTCCTACTTTATCTAAATAAGATACTCTATGATCCACATCAGCTTTAATTAAATCTCCCTCAAAGTATAATGTACCACTCCCACTTACCATAGGAAGATTTTTAGCTACCTTTCCATTTTTATCAATAAAAAATGTATATTTATCATTAAATGCTGAGGCAAATCCATCTTTATAATTTAAAACACCATTATAAATAAAATCTGTAAGGAATTTGCCATCAGTATCTGCAATTGCAAATTTTGATCCCAGATAAGGTTGATCTTTATCAATAGCCCTGCCAACTGCAACTCTATTATCACCTAATAAATTTATGTCGTTATATTGAGGCATCATTATATAATTCCCTTTTTCATCTATAAGTCCGTAGCCATTACTATAGCTTTCTGATATATTAACAATGGCTCTTCCTTTGCTAAAGGATTGAGCTGCAGTATATTTAGGTTGTATAACTATATTGCCATCTACATCCATATAGCCGAATTTGCCATCATCACTTTGCTTAAAGGCTAAAAGACCATCTCCTATTTCTCCCACAAATGCATATCTATAGATTTTTAATATCTGTCCATTAAGGCCTATTAATGCATATTGATTATCGCTGATTTTAACAACTGCCTTTCCATTATTATAATCCCCTACGTATTCATATTTTAGTGGTACTGCCTCATTTCCTTCCCTATCTAAATATCCATACAAGGACTTTCCCTGCATATCTGTAACTGAAGCTGTAGCTCTCCCCTCTTTAAATCTCCCTATAAAAGTATAAGGTTTGTTTGTGAGTTCTTTTCCACTTTCATCAATTACCTTGAATATGTCCTTGTAAACAGCAGCTGCCCTTCCTTCTGAAAATTCATCAATGCTATCATATTTTGGCTGTAAAACATATCTTCCTAATTGGTCTACTATTCCATAAAAATTCTTTTCTTTCACAATTGCAATACCATTCTCACCAAAACTATATGCAAAATCATATTTAGGTTTAATTGCAAAATCGCCTTTATTATCTATATATCCCCATTTCACTCCATTAGCTAATTTAACTGGTGCCAGATGTAATTTTACAGCTCTATTTTTTCTCCTTGATGGGGATCTTCTTCTAATGTTATCTACTACATACCAGATGTTATTATAGTTCTTCATTATAATAGTATAATTTTCCCCTTGCCACTTGTAAGCTGCAATTATCTCTAGTATTCCATCGCCATCTAAATCTACCATAAATACCGCTGGTTTTTTATATGGTTTTTCTAATGTTATAAACTCAGCCTTGGGTGGCAAGTAATTTTGAACAAAGTCAATTAAACTCACTCTATACCACATAATAAAACTTCCCTCATTTTTGCTCTTATAAATAGTATATGATTGGAATTTTAATATGTGTATACAAATGAAATGAATCTCGATATCTAAGAAATACTGCTTAGTTATCGAGGTTCCATTATCTAAAACAAGTTCATCATAGAAAAAGAGCCCTTTTGAGCTCCCTTTAAACTAAATATATTACAATTGCAACTATGTCCATTACAAACATTATTGGTAATAAACATCCTCTTGTTCTTAGTGCTACTTTCTATTTCTATCTGCACTATTTTTCTTTATTTGTTCTAAGATATCAGAAAATGAAATACCTTGCTCATTATCTTTTCTTCTACGTTTATTTTCATGTTTACTGCTTAATTCTTTATGCATATTATATTGATTAGATTTAACAATTGAATTTATTCGCACTTTTTATCACTCCCTAAATATAAATACGAATCTATAGTTCATATTTATGGGGTGTTAAGTAAAAAAATACCCTATTTCTAAATTATGCTATATATTTAATATATTCTAAGAGCATTATACTATTTTTGTCTTTTTTATCTAGTGCTTCAATATATATTTTCTCTCAAATCTTATTTCTGTCCTAGCTAAGAAGTTATTTAGTGATACTTTTCTGAGCTGTTTCATGACTTTATTTTTTTATTTGATTTTTATATTTTATAAGTTTAGTTTACTTTTTTATTAATTTACATAATATAATGATTGTTAACTATATAGTTAGAATTACGTTTCAATCCTTTCTCTTTTCTGTTTATATAATGGGTTCTAAATCCAGATTCACTATAAGTTTATTGATTATATATAGACATAAAATCTAAAATTAATTAAAATAGTACTTAGACTACAATTTTAATTAATTTTAAAAATTATAAAAATTAAGCAATGGAGAAAAATTTATGACGGTAAAAAATAATCTTCGTAATATTGGTATAGTTGCTCACGTGGATGCAGGAAAAACTACTTTAACTGAGCAATTACTTTATCAAAGTGGTTCCAGCATCACTTTAGGAAGTGTTGATAAAGGAACCACCCATACAGATTCTTTAGATATTGAAAAACAACGGGGAATTTCAGTAAAGGCTTCCGAAACAGATGTTAATTGGAAGGGAAAAACTATTTATATAATAGATACTCCTGGACACATAGATTTTAGTGCAGAAGTTGAAAGAAGTATAGGAGTTTTAGATGGTGCTGTAGTTGTGCTTTCTTCTGTTGAAGGTGTACAACCTCAAACTGAGGTTTACTTTAACGCTTTAAAAGTACTTAACACACCTACTATTTTCTTTGTAAATAAACTTGATAGAATAGGTTCCTCTCCATCTAAAACAGTTACTTCTATGAAGAAATTACTTTCAAAAAAACTTATACCTCTACAATTAGTTACTGAAAATGAAGATGGGTTCACTATAAAAAACTTATTTGATGAATTTCCTAAGGAAACAAACATAGAGAAAATAACTAATGAAGCTTTCAGAATTTTGTTAGAGGAAATTTGTGAGATGTTAGGTGACAGTAATGAGAACATTTTACAGCAATATTTTGAAGGCTCTTTAACCCTAGAAGTAATAAAAACTGAAATAGAGATACAGTCTAATGAAGGTATTATTTATCCTCTTTTATTTGGAACTGCTTTAAAAGGTGAAGGAATTAAAGAACTACTTGATAGTATAGTTGATTACCTACCTCCTCCTAAAGATTTAGATAATGATGAACTATCTGCACTAGTATATAAAATTTCTCATCATAAAACCTTAGGAAAAGTAGCTCATATAAAACTATTTAGTGGAAAAATAGAGTCTAGAGATGAAATATTGAATGTCAGTAAGAATAAAAAAGAAAAGCTTACTGTAATAAAAAAAATAATAAATGGAAGACAACAAGACATAAAATCTGCTGAAAGCGGCGACTTAGTAATGGTTAGTGGATTAGACTGTAGCACCTATGATATTTTAGGAAGCAAAACCCATATTCCAACACTTCCTAGCCTTGCTAATGCTCTTCTTACTTTAAAGATTTATTCTAAAAAAGAAGAAGATTATGTGCCATTGGTTCAAGCTCTTAGTATATTGCAGGAAGAAGATCCACTATTAAATATGGAATGGATAAAAGAAAAAAAAGAAATACATATTCAAATTATGGGGAAAATTCAATTAGAAATTATAGAAAATACATTAAAAGAAAGATTTAATATAGAAGTTACCTTTGGATTAGCTTCTATTATATACAAAGAAACACCTACCGCTAGAGGATACGGTGAGGAATATTATACTATGCCAAAACCTTGTTGGGCTATAGTTACTTTTTTAATAGAACCATTGCCTAATGGAAGTGGAATAGTGTATGAATCTAAAGTAAGAACTGAAAAGGTAAAATTAAAATATCAAAGGGAAATAGAAGACAATCTAGATAGAATACTTCAACAAGGTATTCACGGATGGAATGTTACTGATTTAAAAATAACCTTTACTGACGGTGAAGACCATGTTCTGCACTCTCGTTCCGGAGATTTTTCAGCAGCTACAGCCATGGCAATTATGAGAGGTCTTAATACAGTGGGTACTACTTTACTTGAACCTATGATTAATTTCAGAATTACTGTTCCAGAAGACATAGGTGGAAAAGTATTAAATGACATAATCCAAATGAGAGGAAGCTTTGAAAATCCTACTATATACAATGGTTTGTTTACACTAGAAGGGAACCTTCCTGCAGCTACTTCTTTAGAGTATCCTGTAGATTTGAGCATAATCTCCTCTGGTAAATCAGTAATGAGCACTAAATTTGCTGGTTATGAGCCTTGTTCACCAGAGCTAGGTGCAGATAGAGAAAGAATTGGTGTAAATCCTTTAGATAGATCTAGATACATACTTTATGTGCGTAATGCATTATACCGATAATAATAGTGCTCTATTGATTTTTTGTAAATATTAACCATAGTACCAGATACCTCCTAATCTATGTTGGTTTAATCTTTTATTCAATTCTTTAACAGAAAAACAAAATGCGTTGGTTCAAGAATCTCAATTTTCTCTGCCGACGCATTAAATATTTTATTCATATCTTAAGGAATAATCATTACGTCATATCTTCCATAGCCACTTTCCCTATTATATAGTACCTTGCCATTAATTTTTTTAATGTTTTATTCATATCTTAAGGCTTCTATTGGATCAAGTTTTGCGGCTTTACTAGCAGGATATAATCCAAAGAATATACCTACTGCTGATGAGAAAGCAAAGGCTATAAATACTACCTTTAAAGATATTGGTATATCTACATGAATAAAGGAACCCGCAATTTTTCCTATAGATACACCTGAAATAGTTCCTATAGTTCCCCCGATTAAACAAAGTATTACCGATTCCATCAAAAATTGTAACTTTATATCCCTAGTTTTCGCTCCTATAGCTTTTCTTATTCCTATTTCTCTAGTTCTTTCTGTTACAGACACCAACATTATATTCATAACTCCTATGCCTCCAACCAATAATGATATACCTGCAATGCATCCAAAAATAGTTGTAAGGATAGTAAGTACCTTATTTATATTTTCTAGTCCTTTAAAGCCTTCTTGTGCTACATATTTTTCTCCATTTCTATGCTTGTTTTCCATAAGTCTTACTACCTTACTACTTATCTCCTTAGCATTAGTCATATCCAACAGTGAAATTGATAGCCTCGATATATTAGTTTCCTTTAATATCCTATCTGCTGCAGTTATAGGTACAATAACTGTCCCCGTTTCACTACCTCCCAAAATTGCAACATCCTCATTAGGATCCTTAAATACCCCAACTATAGTTACATCTAAATTTTTATCATCTATACTCAGCTTTATCTTTTCTCCTACCACATCAGTATCTTTAAAAAATTTTTGAGCCGTACCTGCATCAATTATGGCAACACTTTTTCCAGCTTCCACATCATGTTGATTTATAAATCTTCCTTTTATCATAGTTAAATTAAATACTTTATTAGAATCCTCATTAGCAGCATCAATTTCAGCATTTCTAAATTTATTTTCAAATTTTGTAGTACCATAACCACCAATTACTGCAGATACATAGTTTGCTTCAGGTATTTTAGACTTTATAAAGTCTATATCTTCTAATGTAAAATAATCTTTACTCTCTATTTCTTGATTTTGTGAAGAAGTTAAATTTACATTTATTACATTAGTACCCATACTTTCAAACTGAGATGTTATGAAATTTTTAGCTCCATCTCCAATAGAAACTATAGTTATTACTGAAGATATTCCTATTATTATACCAAGCATGGTAAGGAATGATCTAAGTTTATTTGCCTTTACACTTTGAAGGGCAGATTCAAAACTTTCTCCCACATTCACCTAGCTCATCCCCCCAACTATAGCCCTATCTTTAATAATACTATTAGAAATTATATTTCCATCTTTAAACACTATGGATCTTTTAGCATGAGCTGCTATATCTGGTTCATGGGTAACCATAACAATCGTTACTCCTTCACCATTCAATTGCTGAAAAATACCCATTATTTCTTCACTTACTGCACTATCTAAGTTTCCCGTAGGTTCGTCTGCAAGTATTATAGCAGGATCATTAACCAAGGCTCTTGCTATAGCTACCCTTTGCTTTTGTCCTCCAGATAGTTCACTTGGCTTGTGGTGCATTCTGTCTAAAAGATTAACTCTTTCCATTGCCCATTTTGCCTTTTTTTCCCTTTCGCTTTTAGAAACTCCAGCATACATCATAGGCAATTCTACATTTGCTAAGGCAGTAAGTTTAGGTAACAAATTAAAGGCCTGAAAAACAAATCCTATCTTTTTGTTTCTTATACTTGCAAGACTGTTATCATCCAAAGTAGATATATCTATACCATCTAAATAATACTTCCCCGAGGTTAGCTTGTCCAAACAGCCTAATACATTCATTAAGGTAGACTTTCCTGAACCTGAAGCTCCCATTATAGCTACATATTCTTTCTCTTCAATGGATAAATTTATTCCTTTAAGAGCTTCTAATTTAATAGCTCCTGTATCATAGACTTTAATAAGACTTTCAAGCTTTATTATCATTTTTTACTACCTCCTGCAGTACTTGTGGAAGCTTCAGTTACTATGTCTCCTTCCTTTAAATTTTGTGGTGGATTAAGAACACATTTATCTCCTTCCTTTAATCCATCCGTAACTTCTACATCATACTCTGTATCCAATCCTGTTTTTATATATTTTTTAGATACCTTATTATCCTTATTTACTATGTACACATACTTTTTACCTGCAGCTTTTTCTTCTTTTATTGCATCAAAACCTATAGCAAAAACTGATTTTTTTTCATCAAGTACTATTTCTACATCTACTTCAAAGCCAGCTTTTATACCATCATCAGGATTGTCTATAGTTATTTTAACATTTACCTTTGATTCCTGGCTTGAACTATTACTGCTTGTACTACTACTTTTTAACTCAGCAAATTGACCGATATCAGTAACTACACCAGTGTATTTCTTGGTAGAGCTCTTTAATTTTATATTGGCCTTCTGTCCAGCTTTTATTTTTGCAGAATCATACTGACTTATGTTAACTGAAACTTTATACTTAGAAGTATCATCTACTATTATCATATCTCCTGTTTTAGGGAACTGACCTTCTTTTGCATCTATTTTTATAACCTTTCCATCAGTATCTGCTTTTACATTACATTCTTCGATTTTTTTATTTAAATTGTCTATATCTACTTGTATAAGTGCCACTTGATTTTTTTGATTAGTTATTTTATCCTCACTACTTCCATTCACATTATTTAAAGCACTTTGAGAATTTCCTAAGGAATTTTCAGCTGCTTTTACAGCATTATCAGCATCATCTAAAGCTTTTTTAGTAGCATCATAATCATTTTGTGATATGTATCCGCCCTTAAGCAGTGACTCACTTTGCTTAAATTTATTATTTGCATCTTCATAACTTCTTTGCGCATTTTCTAAAGTTATTTGTGCTTGAGAAACTGTATTTTGTGCATTACTTTTGTCATTTGCAACACCAGAATTTAAAAGTTGTCTCAAAGTAGATTGAGCATTAACAAGATTTATCTTCTGCTTTTCCAGTTGATTATCATATTCTAGAGTATCCAATTTTACTAATATATCTCCTTTTTTAACCTGTTGTCCCTCACTTACCATAACCTTTTTAACCTTTTGAGCAGGGTTTAACGTAATATCGTTTCTATAGTTAGCTTCAATATTTCCTTTATCTGAAGCTGTTTGTATTAAATTTTTTTTAGTTACCTTTGCTGTACTAACTCCCTTTATCTTTGCCTTTTGTGCTTTAGCATGAGAATATGTTACTACACCTAAAACACCTAATACTACAATTCCCAAAATTATTATTTTTTTGTTAATTTTAAATTTTATTTTCATTTTTCCTCCCCTTACTGTTATACCCTTTAACTACATAAAAAATATCAAATTTATTACATAATATGAAAAACATTAATAATTTTACCATAAATTCT
>Ga0183101_1001085_pt2 | contig 23131 bp, 19 predicted proteins | sample Biomet3_FD_127790 | JGI IMG/M metagenome (GOLD analysis project Ga0183101, IMG submission 127790) | Microbial communities from bioreactor (seeded with sewage sludge) at LBNL, California, USA - Biofuel metagenome 3 | ecosystem: Engineered > Bioreactor > Anaerobic > Unclassified ...
AAATCTTTTGTTGAAATGCATGGTGGAAAAATAAGTGTTTCAAGTGTTGAAGGACAAGGCAGTGAATTTATAATAGAATTACCAGTAGAATTGATTAAAAATGAAGAAGAAGAAGATAAAATTCTATTTAAAACTAATATAGAAAAAATACAAATAGAATTTTCAGATATATACTCGCTGCAAAGTTAAAAAGATATATAGTACTTTAAATTGGATATGAGCTGTGGGGATAAAGGTAAATTGTAATTTGGAGGCTAATAAACTAAAGGATACTTATAAATATTGAAATAGAATAAATTTAAAATTAACAAGAGGGGAAATTAAATGAAAAATGTAATAACTATTCAACATACACAATCTATTCATCATACTAATGGAATGGTTGGTTCTTGGACTGATTGGGATTTATCAGAGGTGGGAATACAACAAGCGAATAATATTGGAAAAAACTTATCAAATCAGTTATTAGATAAAAAGTATGTATTGTATTCTTCAGATTTATTAAGAGCTAAGCACACAGCAGAAATTGTAGGAAGGCATTTGGGAGTTGCACCAATTTTTGTTGCTGAATTGAGAGAAAGAAACCTTGGAAAATGTGTTGGAAAGTCTGTACAATGGCTGCGAGATAATATAGAAGTACAAGAAAAATCTATTGATGATAAGATGTTTTCTGATGCAGAAAGCAGAAGAGATGAATGGAATAGATTATTACCATTTTTTAATGAGCTAATGACCAATAAATATGAGAATGTAATTATAGTTTCTCATGGAGATTTACTTAGTGTATTTAATACAATGTGGTTAGGTATGGATATTGAAATGCTTAACAAAAGTGAAATATTTGGATTAGCTGGTGGAGTTAGTTTTATGCAAGAAACCGCTGACGGGAAACGATTAATTAAGCGAATTAGCGATATGTCTTATATAAAGTAATATGGAAGTTTTTCTTTAATTATAAGAATTTTACGAAGCTTGAAAGTTCGACAAATTCAAATTTATCGAGATGCCTATAAAGAGTTTTCAGAAAGAAAGTTTACGTATTTTATAAATTAAGAATAGTGTCAAATTATCGAAAACCAGATGAGTATAAATATGAATTAGAAATGTGCGAGCATTATTATATAGATGAGGATGAAGGTCAGGAAGTTAGAAGCTTATGTTTTAAAACTGGTAAGGGATATAACGCTTCAAATGGAGTTATAGCTGATTTAAAAAATACTATATTAAAATATAATTTAGAATAGGGAATGTTAATTGTTAAAAATAATTGACAAGTAAATGCGTTGTAACTATAATGGTTACAAGGAGGTAATATTTATGATGCAGATTAGCAGTAGATTTACTGTAGCAATTCATATTCTTGCTGCCTTGGAAATTAGCAATGATGTTTGTACATCTGAAGTGATTGCAGGTAGCATACAGAATAACCCAGTTGTTGTAAGGCGGATTATTGGTATGCTAAAAAAGGCTGAACTGGTTGATGTCAATAGTGGAGGTGGCGGTGCCTATCTTCTAAAGCCAGTTGAAGATATTACTCTTTTTGATGTATATAAAGCAGTTGATGTAGTTGAAGACGAAAAGCTCTTTCAGATACATGAAAATACTAATCAGGAATGTATTATAGGTGCAAATATTCAAGATGTATTAATGTTAATGTTACCCAAAGCTCAATCGGCGATGGAAGAGGTATTAAAAAGTTATACAATGGCAGATATTGTTGCAGGTATATTGGAAAAAAAGTTGAATTGAAAGATTCAATTTTTTTTAGAACTGTTGTAACTGGAATTGTTACAGTTACAATGGCGATTGTGTTAATGTAAGATATTCAAGCATAAATAAATGAAATTCATGTGTATGCAAGCAAGTAGAAATTTATCGGATTGCTATATCTAAAATTATTTAGATAGTAAATCAGCATAGTGAAATAAAAGAAAAAATAAATGTAAGAGGAAGGAAAACTAACATGAGAACATTATTTGATAAAACAGTTATTAATAGGATGGAAATTAAAAATCGCTTTATTCGTTCAGCGACACAGGAACTTATGGCCCATGAGGATGGTCACTTAAATGATAGGCTGTATGAACTGTATGAAAATCTTGCTAAGGGAGGTGTTGGTTTAATTATTACAAGTGGTGCTTATATTACAGCAGATTCTAAATCCATGCCTGGACAAATTGGTTTCTACAACGATAATTTTATAGAGGAATACCAAAAGCTTACAGATATAATTCATGGCCATGAAAGTAAAGTATTGCTTCAGGTGAACTATGCTACTAAAAACGGTCAAAATCTAAAAACAGATGATGTTTCTTTGGAAGATATAGAAGCAATCATTTCTGCCTTTGGAGATGCAGCAGCTAGAGCTGAGAAAGCTGGTTTCGACGGAGTAGAGATTCACGCTGCACATGGATTCCTTCTGAGCCAATTTTTAAGTAGTAGAACAAATATGAGAACCGATCAATATGGAGGAACTCTTGAAAATAATGCAAGGATAATTATTGAAATATATAATGCCATAAGAAGTAGAACAAGTAAAGATTTCGTTGTGTTTTTAAAAGTTAATAGTTTCGATGAAATTGATAGCGAAAAAGCTTTTGAGAGTTGCCAATATATCTGTAGTCAACTTTCTGATTCTGGAATCGATGGGATAGAAATAAGTGGTGAGGGTGAAGCTTCAGATTATAAGGAATCTATATACAGGGATTATGCAGCTAAAATTTCTGCATTAAATAATAATATCCCGATAATTTTGGTGTGCAAAAACAGAACACCTGACACTATGGTGCAGATACTAAATACAACAGGGGTAGAATATTTTGCTTTATCAAGACCATTAATTCGCCAACCGGATTTAGTAAATCTTTGGATGAAGGATTTAAATGAAGTACCAAAGTGTATATCATGTTCAAAATGTATGCAACCAAATGGAACATCATGCATTTTTAACAAAGATTGATTTATCATAAACATTTGTTAAAGATAAATCAATGTTTATGATTCAATTGTTACATTATCTGTATTGGTAAATACATTAAAACCATATTTATTATATTCAATCTGAACACCACAGAGTAAATAATTAAGTAAAACTAAAATTTAAGGGGAGATGAAAAATGGATTTTTTAGAATTAGCAAAAAAAAGATACTCAGCTCGTAAGTATGACGGGAAAAAAGTTGAAGATGATAAGTTGGGAAAAATATTGGAAGCTGCAAGAGTTGCACCTTCTGGAAGTAACAAACAACCTGTTAAATTACTTGTATTAAAAGATGAAGAGGAATTAGAAAAAGTTTCAAAGGCGGCACGAATCTACGGGGCACCACTTATTATAGTTGCATGCGGTGACCACAATATTGCTGGAGTTATACATTTTAACAACAAAAGTGTAGTTGATATTGATACAAGCATTGCAACTGATCATATGATGATGGAAGCAACCTCTCTTGGATTAGACAGTGTTTGGATTTGTAGTTTCGACCCAGAAGTTATAAGACGTGAATTTAATTTACCTGATAATATTGAACCAATTAATGTTCTGGCAATAGGTTATGCAGTTGGAGAGCCAGCTTCTCCAAATCGTCATGATAAAACCCGCAAATCTTTAGATGATCTCGTATTATAATTTAAATAACTATAACAAAAACTTCGATAACATTGAGAAGGTTGCAATTGAAAATACATCATCCAAGGAATAAAAATATAATCTATGCAAAGACAATGTTATTAATATAAAAAGGACAGGCAGTAAGCAAGGAATTCTAGACTTAGATGAACTTTCAAAAAGATTTCTAGATGATCTGCATTTGTAGGAGTAGGATATTCTATAGATAATATTAATAAGTATAAACAATCAATAGAACAAATAAAGTTTAAAGGCAATAAACATTGAAAATTAATGAAGTGCCCCCCAAATGTTAGACATATGATACACTCATATTTAATATTTGGAGGGCACCTTATAATGTTTATTGCCTTTTTTTAAGCTACGTTATGAGAATCATCATTAGGACTATCAGTATCAATAGCTACTCCAAGTTTAGCTGATATTATAGTATTTAACCTATTAATTGATGAGGATAAGTTATCAATTTGTCTTTCTAAGCGTATTAGCAAATATGCTGCTACAGCTATAGCAAAGCCATTGTTAGCCACAAGATTAATTAAATCAGTTACCTGCATATATATCCACCTCCTTTTAATGGATATATGAATGTACATAAACAATTTTAAAATAATTAATGAAATTATTATATATACGTTGCAAAAATAATTCTTCATCATAATTCTAAAAATATTACAAGAATTTTAGCCACAATTGTAAATTGTGAATTGCAATATATATAAATAATTAGACATAAAATAAATTATTGAGTTTCACGCAGCTGATGGATACAACAAATAGTGAGAAGAAATGAGCATTATAGATAACTCAACTATAATCTATACTTATGCGTATGCATCACCGAAATCATAAATATTTTGTTCCGAAAAGCTATGAAAATATATTTATAATTTCTAGTAAAGATATGAACTCAAGTTTTAACAAATTTGTAAATGCATATTACAAGCTCAAAACATTTAGTCAATATTCTTATATGGTAAAGAATATATATTCTCCACCATATTTATTCTTCAGAATACTAGAATATATATTCTGATATTCTAATATTCTGAAGAATATGCTGGAATAATGCTGGTTTGAAGGCTGTTGGCTTAAAAAAGTTCGATTTTTATGTGGTTTAAGATAGGAAAATACGTCTTAAATATTAGTGGAGAAAAATTTTAATCGCGTAATAAAATTATAGAGTGTGTTTGTTAAATGATTAGGAGTGAAATAAGAATTGAATTAAAAAAGAGAGAAGACTTTTGTAAAAAATAGATGGATCTGTAATATTTATTATAGCCTTTGGATTGATAGCGATGGTTATTTTTTCAATAAACGTAGGTTACGTATTGTGATTACATTACATTTGATGGGGGAGGGCTTGGGATAATGAAAACAGTTTTGAAATTTGATTAACATGTATATTATTAAAACAGTAAATTATAATTGAGGAAAATATAGTAAAAACAATAAAAAATTGTAGTATAATAATGATATGATATTCTAGTACTATTCTGCGAAAAACATAGGTACTTTTTTTTTCTCTAAGATAGGGTAATTATATCCATCAAATCTAGAAAAGGCAACATTGGTAGCTTTAAGTTTTATGTCATATAAGCTTAGATCAAGTAATTAAGAAAAATCTATGAGGTGATGTTATGAATACAAAGAATTATGTTTTTGATGCAATTGAATATTTAGAAAAACACTTGCTTGAGGGAGTTTCATTAGAACAACTTGCGAAGCAGTTTAATTTTTCTAAATTTCACTATGCGAGATTATTCAAAGCAGTGTTAGGAGAGAATATTGGGGATTATCAAATGAAGCGTAGGCTTACAATTGCAGCGATGAGCTTATTAGAGACAAGAGATAGTATATTGAATATAGCTATAATGTGTGGATATAGTTCTCAGGAAAGTTTTACCCGTATGTTTAAGGCATATTTTGGTATTACACCAAAGGATTATCGTGACAATAAGATTGAATATTTAAATTTATATAAATATTCAATTACACAGGAAGACATCGAGAGGGTGATGTCATATGGAACAGCAACAGAATATCAAATAATACATAAAAATTCTTTTGAGATAACAGGATTATTGTATCATGGGGATAATAAAAAACATGATGTTGCACGTATTTTTAATCAAACTGCTCAAAAAGTGCAATTGGATAAAATATATAATCAAATTGATGGGGTTTACGGATTGGATTTTTGTAAAAATGAAGAAGTGAGGAGTTATGAGTTCGATTTTATCGCTGGAATTGATAGTCGATATTTTAGTCAGATTGACAGGAAAGATGCTGAATTAATACATAAATATATACCGGAGAATGATTATGCAGTATATTCCTTAACAAATATAATCGAAAAGATACAGATTCAGATACAGAGAAACTGGTTTAGCTTACTTAATGATGAATTGTATGTCCCATGCGATAATTACGCATATGAGTTTTATCCCAATGGTTTTGTACCTAATCAAAAAAATATTGATGCATATCTTTTTATTCCGATAACAGCAAGATAGGTCAAAAAATCTTTTACGCGGATTGTTATAATAAAGAAAAGTAAGAGGAGGTAATAATATGACTGAACTTGAAAATTTTATTCTGGAAGGTAGTATCAAAAAATTACTCTTTAAGTTTTCTATTCCTGCCATAAGTGTATTTTTAGCTAATGTATTATATAACATTATTGATGCAATTTTTATAGGTAATCAGCCTAATGGTAGCTTAGGAATTGCAGCTTTAACTATAGTATTTCCTATTCAACAAATAATACTGGCGCTTTCTCAAATGATAGGAGTTGGAATTGCTTCTATAACTTCTAGAAGTCTTGGAGCAGGAGATAAACTAAGAGCAGAAAAGGCTGTGGGGACCGCATTAACATCTTCTGTTTTATTAGGAATTTTAATTATGGTTATAGGACTGGTTTTCATAAGACCTATGTTATATATCTTTGGTTCCTTGGAAAATATACTACCCTATGCTGTAACATTCTTTAGAATTACTTTATATTGCAGTGTTTTTTTCGTTTTTAGTATTGTTGCTAATAGCATCATACAATCAGAAGGACATGCTAATATTGCTATGATAAGCATGATAATAGGACCTGTAATTAATATTCCGTTAGATTATATATTGGTTACAAGACTTCAATATGGTATAAAAGGAGCTGCCATTGCTACAGACATTTCACAAATAATATGTTTCATATTTTTACTAGTATACATCTGTTTTAATAGTAAAATTTTAGGTGTAAAAGTTAAAAATTTAACAATTAATATAAAGTTATTAAAGGAAGCTATTTCCTTAGGATTATCTACATTTATGACTCAACTGGCTTATGGAATTCTAGCCATAGTATTAAATAATTCATTAAAAATTTATGGAGGATCTGACCTATATGTTTCTGCAATTGGTATATATAATCGTGTATTCGGGTTTATTACCATTACTATGTATGGAATCAGACAAGCTCTTCAGCCTATTATAGGATTTAATTATGGTGCTAAGAAATTCGATAGAGTAAAACAAAGCTTAAAGCTTGCAATTCTAGCATCAGTTATAATTTCATTGGCATTTTTAATTATAATTATTGGTTTTACAAATAAAATAGCGGGTGCTTTTACATCTGATAATGGATTAATAGCATTGACGGTTCCTATTTTAAGAGTAATGATATTTATGAGTCCTTTAGTAGGTGTTCAAGTAATTGCTTCAAGCTTTTTTCAGTATATTGGCAAACCTAAGCCTGCATTATTTTTATCAATAATGAAACCATTTTTGTTTTTAATACCATTAATGTTAATCATTCCAATATTTCTTAAAATCACTGGTATTTTTGTATCTGTTCCATTAGCTGATTTTCTTGCTGCAATGATATCTTTAATTTTTATATATCGTGAGATAAAAAAGATGAATAAATTAAACTTAATTCAAGGTTAGAGAATGGGATACTAGATAAATGTCAGGGCTGTAGCCTTAGATATATTTGTGATGGAATTGATGAGGTGGTTGATAGCTATGTGGAGGAAACTACTGAAGTTATAAATAATTTTAGTTTTGAATAAAGTTTATATTTAATATTTAAAACTATTGGAATATAATATAAATCACATTGTAATAATAACAGCTCCAAGGATAAAAAATTTAACCTTGGAGCTGTTAGACGTTTAGCTTTAATAATAAAATGAAATATTATTGTGAATTTTCCTTAGAATATTTTTCTTTCTTACAATAGCAGTAGAATAGCACATATTTTTTATATGGGCATAATCCAGAACTGTATAATTTTTAAAGAATACAAAATCTATAAGTTCTTTCTCATCTTTAGTTAAATTTTTTAGAGCTAGTCTTAAGTCCTCATAATCACACATTTCACATAATGAAGTCTCAGGAGAGATTTCTTGTGATGGGATGTCTTTTTCAAAATTATCATGTAAGCTTAGAGCATTATTACCTTCAGTAGAGCTTCTAGTTTTAATTCTCTTAATCAAATCGTTTATATTATTTTTAATGGCATTGGTAGCATAAGCAATAAATCTATGCTTGTCTAAGTTATACATAGAGATAGATTTAAAAAGTGATTGATAGCACTCCTGAATAATATCATATGAGTTATATCCATCAATAAAAGTTCTCTTTGAGATATTATAAATTAATGGCCTAAATTCTTCAGCTAATTTTTCTTTTGCTCCTTCATCATTATTTTTGCACCTAGTAACTAAAGCTTCGATATAATTAAAATCCATATAAACCTCCTTCATACATAAGATCTATAAATTTGATGAATTATTTTACATATATTGTGTTTAATGTTAAATTAACCTCTACATATAGTATATATGGTAAAAATCTATATAACGTATATATGAAAGCAATTTGGAGAAGAAAAATTATTATAAAGGAAGTGTGAAGAATTGATAATTAACCAAGAGGCTAATGTAAGGAGACAGATGGCGATTGGTATATTTTTGATGATAATTGGTACCCATTGCATGATTCTTGGTGTCATGGTGAAGATTACAAGGCTTGGCACTATTTAGATGAAAGCTTTAAGGCTATTAGAGGACGTAAGAATAAAACTTTTTGGAAGTGGAGTTTGGATTAAGAATTAATGAGATTGAAAAGGTTGAGTCTAAAATCACAAGTTATCTAAGAATACAAAGAAGAGTAGATGATAGAAAAAATGAAATAGTTAAAATTAGAAGTAAGTTAAGGAATGATAAATTATTTTAACTCATTTTAAAAAAATTTAAGAATAATTTTCAAAAGGGAAGTTTCTTACCATTACAAGGTGTAAATTAAAAGTACAAAATAAAGGGGGAATTAAAATGTCAACATGGAGCAACAATCAACAAGTATGTGCATCGTGCAGATATTGGTGTGGAGCAAGAAAGATTGATTTCATGGCATATTTCTTTGAGGCAAAAGAAGATAAGGGAGAATGCGCAGGACCAAGTGGAAGTTTTAGAGGGATAGAAATGGGGGAAGGATCCTCATGCAGCGCATGGGAGTCATTTAGAAAAGAATAATTGGGAGGTGAGATTATGTCAAAAAAGATAATGGACATTCATAATCACACTAAATGGTCTGATGGTGTTCATACAGCTGAAGAGATTATAGAAAATGCTATTTATAATGGAGTTAATATTATTGGAATATCAGATCACTTTAACACCATTAAGTGTAATTCAATTTCCATATCAAAACTTCATAAGTATATTGAGCTCTTATGGAAAATGAAAGACAAATACAAGGATAAAATTAAAGTTCTTGTTGGTATTGAAATATGCATGAACAAGGAATGGTGTGAATTAGATAATCTTCCTTATGATATTTTAAGCAAATTAGATTATGTACTTTTTGAGTATATTGATTGGTTTTCGGATAGTGTTACTCTTAAAGAAATTGAATATTATACAAAAAGAATTTCATGTCCAAAGGGTTTAGCTCACACTAATATTTTTAGCTTAATAGATAAATATGGTATTGATAATGTAATTAAGCTTATTAAGGACAATGAGTTATTTTGGGAGTTAAATGTAAATGAAGGGTATGAGTATTTTCGCTATATTATTAGCAATAGAAACGATGTTAAGGTGATTGAACTTTTTAATAAGTTAAAGGAGAGTGATATTAAAATCTCAGTAGGCTCTGACACTCATTCATTAAAGTTTTACGATATCAATAAAATTAGAAGTGGTAATGAATTAGCTTCAGAATCTGATATTACAAAGTTAGATATTATAAAATAATTAAAAATTAGTGGATAACAGAGTGATTAAAAATATTTATAGTAGAATAGGAGCGTAAATAGGGTATCAGAGACTTTAAATGATAATTATGGTTTTTGATGAATAAAATGGTATAATATTCATATAAAATTATTTACGGGAGGAAGAAAAATGATACCCTATTCAACCTATGGAAAAGCAAGACGATTATTTGAGACATTCTCATTAATAAAATCAGGACAAGCAACCAATAAAGATACGATTGCTGAATATTTTGAAATAACTAAAGATGCAGTTAAGAATTATATACGTGAATTAAATGAAGAATTTGAAACAGATATTGAATTTAATAGAGAGAAAGGAATGTATGTCATTAAAAATGATGGAATAATGGGACGTTTGAAAAAGAACTACCCAATAACTGCTGATGATGTCATGATTATACTTTCATCTTTAATGCAATCACAGCCTTTTATGGAAAATAAAATGTCTATTATTAAAAATAGTCTTTTAGGTTTAATCCCTGAAAATGAAGGTAAAAAATTAAAGGATATGCTCTATTTCGAAAAGAGAAAAGATTTTGATGATCAAAGCATAGAGTTTAATATGATAAAGATAAGAAAAGCAATAGCAGAGGAAAAGAAAATAACATTTATGTATACAAATTATCAAGGAGAGCATAAGAGCTATAAGATAATTCCATATAGCTTCGCTTGTGAGCTTGGTAAGTACTATATAATTTGTAAAGTGGAAGATAGGGACTCTTTAAGTCATCTGAGAATTGATAGAATGGGTGATGTAAGAATACTAGAAGAGGAAGGAAAAAGACTTGAGGAATTTAATGTCTATAACTATTTGAAAAAATGCTGGTATATGTATGGTGGTGCAGAGACAAGGGTTTTAGTAAGATTCCAAAATCAATGCAAAAAAGTTGTTACAGAAAGAAATATGTCAGAAGGAAGAATTGTTGAAGAAGATGAAAATTATTTTACCTATGAATTTATTTGTAATGGCACGAAAGGAATCAAGCTTTGGCTTATGGGATTTGGTGGAGAGGCTGAAGTATTGGAACCAGTTGAATTTAGGGAAGAGATTAAAGAAACTGTTGAAAGTATGGTTAAAACATATATGAAATAATATAGAAAGAGGTAATCAAATGAGTGGATTAAAAGATAAGCAAAATGAGATAATTGGTAAAGCATATAAATGTTATCTAGAAGATTTGGAATCAAACGAACAAAAGCTAAGGTATGAAAAATTAGAAAAGGAACTTATTAAATTTAAAGAAAAACTAAGAACTTGGAAAGCAAATGATGGTATAGATTTTTTATTAGACTTCGCATTATCAGATGAAGCAAGAATATTTGCTAAAGATGGGATGGGAAGGATGGCCACACAAGGATTTAAAAAGTTTATGGATATGGAGGAAGTTAGGAAAAACTTTGAGAAAATGATATTTTATAAATTCAATGTTGAGGACGATATACAAAAAAATAACAAGATAGCTAGTCATGACATAAAGGATTTATTGGATAAATTAGATAAAACAGAATTTGAATTGGATAGACCTAAACTTTTAACAGGAAGATTACTATTAATGATATTTACAGAGTTATTTACTACTATAGCTGATGAAACTGAACTTAATACAGTCTGCGATAAATTAGGAATAGGAACTAAAGATAATAGTAAAAAAGAAAAAAGATATCTATCGAAACACCGTCAAATAAGATGCATGATTGATATATATTTAAAAGAAAACAATTTATACGATGAAGTTAATGAACTAGGCAGAGCACGTATTGGCTGGTATGTAACAATAGTTTAAAAAATGTGATAAGTAACGGAGAATGTAATAGATTTGTAAGAAGTGTTTTGATTAAAAAATATTAATATGAAAGGGAGAAAGATATATGCCAAGAGCTAAAGTAAAACCTAAACATCAAAGAGATTATAAAGTATCTGATTCTAGAGAACAGGATTTAGAAGGTTTATATGAATTAGCAAAATTTGTTTTGGAATCAAAAAGTATAAACTTAAAATATAAAAAGGAAACTTTGGATTGGATTCTTTGGAAAGTAACAGAAATAGATGGTAAAGAAAATACTAGGTATAGAAGCGAACAAGCCTTAATTACTAATGAGAAGATCAATCACGAGCATGTGGTAACAAAAAGGTTTTTAGTTGAAAAGTTAATTGAATTTCCTGATATGTATAAAGAAATATTGGAAAGTGCTATAGCCTGTATTGTAACAGAAGATGAACATAAAAATAAACTTAGTAAAGTTAAGAATTTGGAAGGCTGGGAAAGATATAAGAATGCTGAAGTAGATGTAATAGATATGGCAAATGGTAGAAAAGTAAACTTAGAACAATTAATCTCACAACAAAAGTCCATTCTAGATAAATTAAATTGTAAGTAAAACAAATAATTTATTTATTGATATACATCTAAATATAAAGAAGTAAGTTAATCTAGTTAATATACATTCAAATATAAGTGGGGCTTAATAAAAAGAAAATTAGAGAAATAATTTAAATCAAAAATTATTTCTCTAATTTTTTTGGAAAATTTTAATACATGGGAAAGAATTTCCCACTTCAAGATGTATGATGTATTTACGAGATGTTCTTTGAAAATGAAATATTGATTTTTATGAAGTCTAGAATAATATCGTGGTCTTGCAATGTCTAAAAATCGAAGGGAGAGGGTATTATGGAAAGAAGAAATTATAAGGTTATTTTATCTGTTGATTTTAATAAGGAGATTAATCTAGTAAATAAGTTAGATAAAATTATTGATGCAGCACATAATTTTACCCAAAAGAACAATGATAAAACTATACATTTGTGCTCTGTGGAGAAAGAGAAAATTGAGATGTTGGTTGTTATTCATTCAAATAAAAAATGTAACAACTTTGCAGCCAGATCAGTTATAGGTTTTTTAAGAAGGATATGTAAAATTTATAATTTAGAATATAATAGCCCAAATAATTACTTCTCAATTGATGAATTTTCAATTGTACCTAAAGAAGATTATGTTAATGTAGTTAGAAATGGTGCTTTGAATATTGGTGATATGTTGAAGAGAAATTTTAAATTGAAGCAGAGAGAAATTTCTGATTCTAATAATATAGAATTTGATGAAAGCATTAGTGAAAAATCAGAAAATGAAGGAAATTCTAATTGTAATACAGAGGAAGTTAGAAAGCCTAAAAGAGAGTTTCCAGTGATACTAAGTGGAGCAGATAAGATTTCTGAAAATAATAAAGATGAAGATATAGAATTTAAAACGCTTAAGGATTCAATAAGCCAACTTGACAACTTAGTTGGGATGGCGAAGACAAAGGAAAAAATAAACGAAATTGCTTCATTTATTATGAGAAATAATGAAAGATGTGTTAACTTAAATATAGATAATCCAGGGTTATATTACAATATGGCTATCATGGGTAATAAGGGGACAGGGAAAAATACAATAGCTAAGATTTTATATTATATTTATTATCATTTAGGTGTTATAGGTAAAGGGAAGTTTATTGTTATTGATAGTAAAGAAGTATATCCAGGAAACAGTTTAGATAGATATATAAGAAATGCACAAAGCGGAGTAATCTTAATTAACAATGCACATTTTATTCATGCAAGTAATAGAAGTGGCCCAAAGGATAACTTTACTACACTAGATGATTGGTTCTCAACATATAAGAATAACTTTGTATTTATTCTTGCTGGCGAAACAGAGGAAACAGAGGAGCTTATAAAAATTCAAAAAGTTAAAAAACATATGAACTTCACTTTTAATATATCTGATTTTAGTGAAGATGAAACCTTAGAAATAGTAAATAAATTTGCTGAAAAAGAGAAATACAGTATTGACAGTACGGCAGAAGAAACAATCTTAAGGTATATTAGATATTTGAAAGAGCAGAAAAACTTTGAGAATGTTTATACTGCTAGAAGAATAATGGAAAAAGCAATTATAAATAACGGCATTTTAAATAATTCAAATTGTCTTGTTAAGAAAGATTTCTTATTTGAAGATATGCTTAAATCAGAAAGTGATAAAAATGAAATTACTGAAGAGGATCCTTTTAAGGAATTAGAAGAATTAATAGGGCTAAGCGGTGTGAAAGAAAAGGTAAAAGAAATTTCAGCATATGCTAAAGTGCAGATTAGAAGGAAAGAATTGGGGTTGAAAACTGAACCTCTTTGCCTTCATATGAACTATGTAGGTAATCCTGGTACAGGAAAAACTACTGTTGCTAGATGCATGGGAAAAATACTAAAAAGCATGAATATATTAAGTACAGGAAAATTTGTTGAAGCATCTAGAGAAGATTTAGTTGGAAAATATGTAGGACATACAGCACAAAAAACTGCTGAAAAGATAAAAGAGGCTGAGGGTGGCATATTATTTATAGATGAAGCATACTCTTTAAGTTCTGAATCCAAATTGGATTATGGACAAGAAGTCATAAATACATTAGTAAAGAAAATGGAAGATTTAAGAGAAAATCTAGTTTTTATTTTTGCAGGGTATCCTAAGGAAATGGAAAAATTCATCAATATGAATCCGGGTTTAAAGGACAGGATACAATTCAAATTAGAATTTGAAGATTATAAACCTAATGAGCTTCTTGGAATATGGAAAAAGTTTTTTGAAAATAGTCAATATGTATTAGAAGAAGATGCGTTAATTGAAATGGAGAGAATGGTTGAGAAGATCTATAAAAATAGAGATAACAATTCCGCTAATGGAAGAATAATGAGAAAGTGCTTTGAACGTGTTAAGATGCATCAGGCAATAAGAATAATGAAATATAACTTAACAGAATCTAATGATATTATAAATATAAATTTAGAAGATATTGAAAGCCTTTATGAGGAAAAAGATATAGCGGAATTACAGGAAGTAGTTTTAAAAAAATGTATGGGGTTTATTAAATAGAATTTGTTATAACTTTGCATAATCTATGTCATTATACTATATAAATTTGAAAGATAGTAAATATATATTTCTTATTCACTATGTTTAATTTTATATAGAAATCTAATCATATAATTATTGCATAATTCTAAACTAATGATGTGGTTTTTAATGAATTATATGGTAATATATTGTTATAAATAATAAAAGTGGGAGTAAAAATATGTACAATGATGTAGTAATAAAATCGATTGAAAAGTTTAATATATTTTATCAAGATAAAGAGATTAATTTCCATGATCTTGAAAAGAAATTAATTAATTTATTTTTGAATGAAAAAGAAAGTACTAATATTCATATTATTCCAAAGGAAAATATTTATTTCATAGCATTATTTATTATATATTCGGGATTGGTCCAGTATTTGGAAAATATATATTCTGAAGGTAATGATTTAATCGATGAGATAAAACCAGGTGACATACTAGAATATAGTAAAGCAAGGTGCGAGTTTATCGGTATTGAGAATGATAAGATAAATCTAAGATTTGCAGATGGATTATTGTACAAGCTTCCAATTGAGCAGAGATATAAAATAAGTATTTATAGAGGAAATGCTAATGTTTTAAATAAGTATCCTAAGGATAATAACAGAGGTGCTAAGAAGACTAGAAATATGATATCTAGAATATTGGAAATTGATAATGATGCATTTTCTAAAGTAATAAGTAGTTCAACTTTAATTGTTGCACCAAAAGACGTTGTATTCTCAATTGTGGAAAGTTTAAAAATAAAATTTACTGGAGAAATGTTGAATATTGGTGAAGTTTTCCCGATGGCGTATTGCTTATCAGAAGATAATTATTATTATTTTAAGGGTAACTCATCAAAGCAAGAACCAATCATAAAATTTACGTCCAAAATTTATAATGCAAAAGATATTATAAAGAAAAATAAAAAGGTAAGTTCGGTTGTCGTATTGCAAAATAAAATAAATAGAGAAGATTTGGAGGATATAATATACATAAGTAAGAGAAATAATGTTGAAAAAACCCGCTTATTTTTGCAACCATTAGAAATTGAACACTATATTGATGAGCAGCATATTTTAGAAAACTTCAAAATTATAAATATTAGTCAGGAATTTCTTGGAGATGCGCATGTACAAGATATTAATATTCTTAATAAACAACAATATAGGCTAATTAAAAATTATGTGAATTCAACAGAAAAATATGTAACTATTAAGGATTCTAGTCAAGATAGTTATAGAAAGAATATATTGAAAAAGTGTAGAACTCTGGCTAATATATTTGAAGATAACAATAGAATTATTAAATTTGCAATAGATGCTAGAACATTAGCAAAACGATTATCTAGTATGGTTATGCCATTGCCGGAATATGAAAGCTTTTTTGAAAATAGAAATCTTAAACAGTATACAATAAAAGTACTTTTAAGGGATTTAAAGGAATTTTGTAAGAGTAAATTTGTAGAAGAATTATCAAATGAATCAAATGTTCTAGTCAATGAAATATATAATGAGTGCTTAAACTTATACTATAGGGAATTAAAAATAAATGATAAGTGGAAAGAATTAGAGACAATTATAAGATTAACCAAGAATGAAAAGACAGGAATAATAGTAGAAAATAAAAATATCAGAATAGCATTTATAAAATATCTAAAAACCAGATACCCATTAAAAAATAATATTTCTGTAGAATCAATGAGTACAGTTAAAGAGGCTGCTTTTGAAAAAATTATATATACTTCTAAATTAGATGATAATTATTATTGGAACTATAAAATTTTAAATTCAAGTAATAATATTTATATTTTATCAAAGAGTGAAAAAAATAATATCAAATATTTAAAAAGAAAATACTTAAAGTTTATTAAGCAAACAGATAGTTTAGTAACTATAGAGGATGAGAGAATAATAAATGATGATAATTATGATGAAGAAATAGCAGTTGAAGAATCAGAAGTAGCTGAGGAAAATAACTTAAATAATGAATTAGAAAGGCTTATAGCAACTAGTTATATACCAGTACATTTAAATGTAGGAAAGAATCAAATTCCTACAATGTGTGAACTAGTTTTGACTTTTCAAACTGGAGAGAGGGCATTTATAACACCTCAATATGAAGCTTATGTTTTAAATGAAGGAAGAGAGGAGATTATTAATAAGAAAGCTAAAAACATTGAAAAGGGAGATGTACTGTTATTTATAGAAGAAATAGAGAAAGATTTAATTGATAAGATAATGGCTGATTTAATTAATGTTGAAGAGATAAAGAATAAATATAATGAAGATTATGAATTAGTGAAACAATGGAAGTCAGAGTTAAGCGGTTATATGTTAATTAATAATGTTTCGTATAATGAATTAGAAAGAAAACTAAAGAATAAAGGAGCTTCAAGATGTGGAGCAACAATTAGATCTTGGATTGTAAACTCAGTTGTTGGTCCGCAAGACCAAGAAGTGTTGAAAGTTTTAGGAGAAATAACGTCATTGGGAATTTTATTAAATAATTATACTCAATGTTATGAAGCTTGTTCAAATATACGTAAGTTTCAAGTTCTTATTCGTAAAGCTATAGCAAGATGTCTTTTAAAATCTTCAGTAAATGAGGATGGAGATAAATTAGATTTATTAATTAGAAATAGAATTGAAAAAACAGTAAGCTATATAAAGCAGGTAGAAGTACAAAATATTTACCAAGTAAAAAAAGAAATACCTATGTATTTAGCAAATAAGGTTATTGAAGAAGAATAGGGGGAGACTTATGGACAATAGGTTAAGAGATATTCGCAATGATATATATCAAGCTGTTAGAGAAGAGATTATTGGGCCTGGATCTGAGCAAACAGGATTACCAATTGAAGAGGAAATAATAACTGACAAGCCAAGTAAAAGGTATTCTACAGGAGTATTATTTACCAAACAAGAGTCACAAGTTTTAATTAATAATGAAATTCCAGATGATAATACTGAAGACGAAAATGAGTTAAATGAGAAAGAAGATGCTGAAGAAAACGAAAGTAAAAAACAAAAAGAGTATAAGTATACAATAGATGAAGAGTTTCATGAGGATATAAATAACTCGCACATATTAAGAAAAAGTTCTATGGGAATGACTTTCTTTTGTGATAAAGACTTAAATAAGTTATTAGTTCATGTAAGTGGAGCGCGTTATAAAGAAGTTAAAACTAGTGAATGTATGGTTAGTTATAGTGGAGATTTATTGCCTTTAGAAGATCCAGAAGTAGCAATGGTTGTATATTATGAAAATGGATTTTTAAAATTAAAAGATAGATTTGATATAAATTTTATAAATAAATTTGAAGGAAAAGGGTACTTTGTAAACAGAGATACATTAAAGGATGCATTATATAAATTGCAAAAACAATGTAATAAGCGTTATAAAGCATATAAAAGATTTCCAATAAAATTTAATAATCCTATTGAAATTCTATTTAATAAAGGAAATTACGGTTCGTTTGAAATGGACGATGAAGAGTTAAAGCTATTTGTTTTAAAAAGAAAATATCATGAGAAATATAGTATAACAGTTATGTTAGTAAATGAAAATACTGCAAAAGGGATGGAAGAAAATTATATATTTCAGCCAGAGATTGCAGTAAATTCTGAAGAAAATAAATTTGGATTTCTTAGTTCAAATATTAATGATAATAATGAAGACAAGCTATTGAAATTATTATATAGAAATAAGCAGAGTTATGGATCAGGACACGGCGTTTCAATAGATTTTTCTAATGTAGATATAAAAACTGGTGTAGGAATAATAAAAACTGAGTATATGCCTACATATGAAGTAGCAGGTACTGAGTTTAATATGCAAGAGATAAAAAGTATCGAAAATTCAGTTTTATCGATGTTAAATTTATCAACTTTAAGTGACTTAGGGAAAGATGAAATAATAAGTTTATTAGATAAATTTATCGAAAGCTATAAGCAATGGATAGATGAAAAAGAGAATGAAATAAATGATGTGAATTTTGATGAGATATATAAAGATGTAGCAGGAGAAAATATTGAGAACTGCAAAATTTCCTATAAGAGAATGAAAGAAGGTATTAAGTTATTAATTGAAAATAAGGATGTATTTAAATCATTTCAATTGTCAAATACAGCAATGCTAATTCAAAGAATACAATCAAATCATCCTCATGATTTAGAAAAATTCAATTCAATTGATATGTATAAAAACTATGAAATAAAAGAAGCAAAATGGAGAGGATTCCAGTTAGCCTTCTTACTAATGACTATCCCATCTTTAGTTGATTATGAAAATGAATATAGAGATGTTGTAGATTTAATATGGATACCTACTGGAGGAGGAAAAACAGAAGCGTATTTAGGAGTTTGTGCACTTACTATATTTTATAGAAGAATAAGTAAGGGAAAAGAAGGATATGGAACAACAATAATAATGAGATATACTTTACGTTTATTAGCAGCTCAACAATTTGAAAGGGCTAGTATATTAATATGTGCGTGTGAGTACTTAAGAGAAAGAGCCGAAAAGTTATTAGGAGAAGAACCTATTTCTATAGGATTGTGGATTGGATCTGCCCAGACACCAAATACATTACAAGATGCCAAGTATCAAAAGACAGAACTTTCAAAAAGTGAATATGCTGATAATAAATTTCAACTAAGAGAATGTCCGTGGTGCAAAACTAAATTCACAATCGAAGCTTATGATATCTCTAGAGGAAAAAATAAAAATTTTGAATTTGATTGTCCAAATGACGATTGTCACTTTAAGGGGAATTTACCTATTCAAATAGTAGATGAATCATTATACAAAAAGCCGCCAACATTATTATTTTCAACAGTTGACAAATTTGCAATGTTACCTTGGAAAGGTGAGATAGCATCTTTTTTTGGATTTGATAGTGATAATGCTGCACCAGAATTAATAATTCAAGATGAATTACATCTAATATCAGGTCCATTAGGTACATTAGTTAGTTTATTTGAAACTTCAGTAGATTATTTATGTAGCAAAAAAGGAATCAAGCCCAAAATAATAGCTTCTACAGCTACAATATGTGAAGCAGATGAGCAAATAAAAAATTTATATAAGAGAGAAGTAAAACAATTTCCGGCACCTGGAATAGAAATTGAAGATTCATTTTTTACGAGAGAAAGTAAACTTGAAGAGAAATTTGGAAGACTATATGTTGGATTAGAGGGGATTGGACAGACACAAACAACTACAGAAATAAGACTATTTGCAGCAATTTTACAAAGAATTGGCACAATGGATATATCTGATAAAGAAAAAGATAAGTATTGGACATTAGTATCATATTTTAATAGTATACGAGAACTTGGAAAGGCTTCAACACTTATCTATGATGACGTAAAAGATTATATGATTCGTATGGCTAGAAGAATAAAAGATTTAAGATATACAAGAAAAATATCTAGTGCTAAAGAATTAACAAGCAGAATAAGTTCGTCTGACATAGTTAAGACATTAAAAGATTTGGAAATAAAATATCCTGAAAAAGGAACTATAAATATGTTATTGGCAACTAACATGATTTCAGTAGGTGTAGATGTTCCAAGATTAAATATTATGTCAATAGTAGGACAACCAAAATTAACATCAGAATATATACAGGCATCTAGTAGAGTAGGACGTAGTGATCCAGGAATAGTTTTTACTTTATATGATGGAAGGAAGTCTAGAGATGATTCGCATTATGAAATCTTTCAAGCATATCACCAAGCATTTTATAAATATGTTGAACCAACAAGTATTACGCCATATTCAGAGGCATCTATTGATAGAATGTTGCATTCAGTATTTATTAGCATGATTAGGCATAGTACTAGCTTAAATGGTGATGATTTTGCAGCACATATGGAAATAGAAGGGGAAAATATAGAAAAAATTAAAGAATATATTATTAACAGAGCATTAGAAATAGAACCAACTAGTGTAGAATATATAAAGGTAAAAATTGAAAAAATAATAAGCATTTGGAAAGAAAAGCTAGAGAATGAAGAGCAACCAGTAAAATTTGTTAAAGGAGACAATCCATTAATAAGTGGATTTTATGATAAGAGTGCAAGTATAAAAGGAATTCCAACAATGACATCGATGAGGAATGTTGATGGAGAGGTTGGTATTAAAATCTTTGAGTAAAAAGGTGGAAAAAAGTGATGAGTGATTTACAAAATAAATATCAAATTTCAATAAAAAAAATGAAAGTTAGAGCATCTACATTAGTTTTTCCATTTGGAACTGGAGCTATGATTGATTTACCGGATTGGGTACTAATGACAACTAGTGGAGAATACTGGGATAAAAAGAAGTTAACAACTATACATGATGAAAGATTAGAAAAGGTGCTTGGAGTTAAACAATTTAAGTCTCCTGTTGTTAAACCTTCTAATGACGATCTAGATGAGGATGAAAAAGATGAAAAATTGTATATGCCATTTGTACAGTTTCCAACTTGGTATTTTTGTCCAAAGTGTAGAAGATTTAAAACATTAAAAGAATGGGAAAAAGATTTTAAAAAAGCAAATGGTGAAGATAAGGTTATGAAAAGACCAGTTTGTTCTGATCTTAAATGTAAAGTTAAATTAGCACCTGCAAGACTCGTAGTGGCTTGTGAAAATGGACATATTGATGATTTCCCATGGATTGAATGGACACATCTTAAAGATCATAAAAAAGTTTGTTCTAATCCTCAATTAATTATTAAAACAAGTGGGGTTTCTTCAGGTCTTGAAGGTATAACAGTTGAATGTAAAAATTGTGGTGCTAGAATTAGTTTAAGTGGTACATTTACAAGTAGTGATAAAAACGAATTTGAAATGTTGGAGAAAAAAGCCCAAAAAGACGAATTGATAAGTGAAGATTTTTCTTTGAAATGTAAAGGAAATAGGCCATGGGACGGAACCAAAGATGATAGATGTGGACTTTACCCTACAACTGTACAAAGAGGGGCAATAAATGTATATTTTCCTAAGATAGAAAGTTCAATAGTTATCCCACCATATTCAGATAAATTTACTAAAGAAGTTGAGGAATCATCAGAATTTGAAAGATTACTCATTAAATTAGAGGATGAAGATAGGGAATATAAAAGGGAAGAATTTATAAATAAAGCTATTAGTGCAATTTCAAAAGAAAAAGCTCTTGATGAAAATATAGTTAAAAAGGTAGTTTTAAGGAAGTTAGAAGGTAATCAAGAAGAAGAGAATGCTATTGATAAAATAAAATATAAAGAAGAAGAATATAAAGCACTAATCGGTGAGTTAAGTTATGAGATCTTTGAACAAACTGATTTTAAAATTGAAGCTAAAGAAATAAAAGGATATTATAAAAGTTATTTAAGTAAAGTTGTTTTAATTCATAAAATGAGAGAAGTAAGAGCATTAACTGGCTTTTCAAGGATAAATGGACCTGATAATAATATTATGGATAGCGATGATGAAGAAGAATCAAGCAGTAAAAAATATAAATTAATAAAACCATTATCAGATAGAAATTGGTATCCAGCGATTGAAGTTAATGGTGAAGGAATATTTATTGAATTGGATGAAAGATTAATAGAAAAGTGGATAAAAGAAAATCCAGAAGTAACTGAAAGAATAAATAATATAGATAAGAAGTATTATAAAATCTTATCAGATAAAGGATTCTCTATTAGAAGAATAACACCTAAATTTGTATTATTGCATACTCTTTCTCATTTGATTATTAAAGAATTGAGCTTTAAATGTGGATATAGTTCAACATCTATTAGAGAACGTATTTATTGCAATATGGATGGTAATAGCTATCATATGTGTGGAATTATGATCTACACAGCTAATGGAGATTCAGAGGGAACATTAGGTGGATTAGTTAGACAAGGAAAAAGTGATAGATTACCTAATATTATTGATAGTGCAATAGAGAAAGCAAGATTTTGTTCATCAGATCCTGTATGTATAGAAAGTTTAGGACAAGGTAGAGATGGATTGAATTTAGCAGCATGTTTTTCATGTTGTTTAGTGTCAGAGACAAGCTGTGAAGAATTTAATACTTTATTAGATAGAGCTTTAATAGTAGGAACATTAGATAATGAAAAAATAGGGTTCTTTAATAATTATAAATAACTGAATTCATTGCAAAGTAGAACAAAAAGACTATATAAGGCAACAATATAATGTTTACTTATATAGGGGGTGCTTTAAAACCCCCTATATTTATATGTAGTATTCCAAAATATAGTAATTTGTAAAATGGCGTAGAATGACCCTCAATTTTTTATCAAGGTTCATTACAAAAAATGCCATATTAATAACGCAC
>Ga0183101_1000175_pt5 | contig 23127 bp, 18 predicted proteins | sample Biomet3_FD_127790 | JGI IMG/M metagenome (GOLD analysis project Ga0183101, IMG submission 127790) | Microbial communities from bioreactor (seeded with sewage sludge) at LBNL, California, USA - Biofuel metagenome 3 | ecosystem: Engineered > Bioreactor > Anaerobic > Unclassified ...
TATCGAAGAAGGACTGAGATTCGCCATCAGAGAAGGCGGCAGGACTGTAGGTTCTGGCGTTGTAACTGAGATCATCGAATAATGCTTGCCTTTTTCGCCCATGACGTTGTCGTCGGCAGTCGCTTGGTAGTTGAAGCCCTAGCCCGATTTGCAAAGCAAATCGCGGCAGGTCTCATGTGAGAAACTCCCCAATCTATGATTTGGTGAGTTTTACCGCCGCGTACGACGAAGTACGCTACGTGCCGCGCTCCTTTGATTCCTAGTCATGAACGAAAAATTCAGCGTATTATGATAAGGGCAACTTTATTAATAAGCATACAGACAGCCACTGGGAAACCGGTGGCTGTTTTGGTATGCGGAATTGGAATACTTAAGGCAGGGCTGCATCGGCAGCCCTGTTTTTTTCGTGCGGTAAACTCAAGTGGATACACTGGCCAGGAAAGCAGCCGGCGCAGAGCAAAGGTTATTTTTGGAAAGCTGGTAGATGCGAATTTTAGCGTTTTAAGCAAAAATGGAAATTCTGAAGCAACGTGAAATTAGGTTTTGTGAGCACTTTCGTAATTTGCCTTTAGAAAAACGCACTTTTCTCGGCGGAGAAAATCAGTCAGTCTCTCTGAAGCGGCAGATCTAAGATGCGAGAACTATTAGACGGACGTGCTTTGATGCTTCATTTTCATCCTGAAGAAAAACAGTATGTTGGCTATGCTTTATGACGTCGGCCTGCGGAAAATTATGACTTGCTATGCAGTGATCATCTGCCTTCAGATAACCTTTTGATCGGAAAATGATTTTTTGTGCGTTTAATCAGACAAAAAACCGGAAAGTGCTCACCAATCGTAAATAGGCGATGCGAGTTTGGGGCGCACGGCGATGCGAGTTCGGGGTGCGCGGCAATATGAGATGGCGGGCGAAGAGGCTAGTTTAGGGGGCATGGCAATGTTAACTTGGAGATGCAGGCAATGTTAACTTGGAGACGTAGTGATCTGCACAAAAGAGGGCGCCGCTGACACAGAAAAACGGGCAGGCTTTGTAAAGTCTGCTCTTTTTTTGTGTCCGGAATTCGGGACAGAAGCCAGACTTTTTTAACGGACATTTAACGTGACTGTTATTGAGGCATAACATGGAGGACATATACTTGAAGCATAAAGAGAAGGAGATGAACGAAATGCTTCAGTTAAAAGGAATAAAGAAATCATACGGCGGGAAGATAGTTTTGGACGGCATTGATATGGACATAGAGAATGGAGAGATAGTTTCCATATTAGGGCCGTCGGGCTGCGGAAAGACTACGCTGCTCAATATAATACTTGGCATCACAGGCTGCGACGAAGGAAAAGTTTTGTTCAACGGAGAAGACATGACTGGCGTGCCGATGGAAGACAGAGGGTTCAACATCGTGTTTCAGGACTATGGACTGTTCCCGAACCTGACCGCTCGAGGGAACATCGTCTACGGACTAAAGAACAGGCCAGAGATTACGACGGTAGAGGAAGTCGAGGAACTGATCAGGCTGCTTGACCTTGAAGACCATCTGGACAAGAGAATCGATCAGCTTTCAGGAGGGCAGAAGCAGAGAGTCGCTCTGGCCAGAACTTTGGTCATGAAACCAAAGGTGCTGCTGCTGGACGAACCGCTCAGTGCGCTGGACGGCGTTATCAAAGAATCCATCAAAGAGAGGATTAAGACCATTGCCAAAAGATACGATCTGACGACAGTGATCGTTACTCATGACCCAGAAGAGGCACTGACGCTGTCTAACAGAGTCATGATAATTGAAAACGGCAAGATATCACAGTACGGGAGGCCAGAGGAAATAATCACGACGCCGCAGAATGAATTTGTCAGGAAGTTTATTCTTCATCAGCTAGAGATAAAGAGAAACAACATATTGACGCTGTTTGGCGGCGATAATGGAGCAAGACTTGCGGTAAGGGAAGGCTAGAGAATGGATGCAGGCAGGAAAGAAAAAGAAATCAAGCTGATATTGGCAGCAGTCGTAGTGCTTTTCGGGGTGTTTCTGGTATGGCCTATGATCATGATCGCAATTCAGTCGTTCACCAGCGACAGCGGCGTAGGTACTGAAGGCTATAAGACGATATTTGCCATGAAGGGATTCGGAACCTCGATCAAAAACAGCCTTATCACATCAGGGCTTAGCGCAGTGATCACCAGCGCCCTTGCTTTCGTAATGGCATATACCGTTAGCTATACGGGCGTGCCGGGATCATATAAGAAATTCATCAAGACGATAGCCTTCGTGCCGATGTTTCTTCCAACCATTACCTATGGGTTCGCCATAATATATGCCTTTGGACGTCAGGGCCTGATAACCAGGCTTCTTGGCGGCAGGCAGTTTTTCGACATCTACGGATATCCGGGGCTTATACTCGGATACATAATATACACGCTGCCCATTTCATTTGTACTTATCTATAACACCATGGGATACATTGACCGCAGGTATATGGTCGTATCCAAGATCCTTGGCGATGATGCGCTGAGATCATTTTCCACCGCAGTGCTGCGGCCGCTGACTGGGACATTTGCAGCCTCGGTCATTCAGTGCTTTGCACTGAGTTTTACAGACTATGGAATACCTAATGCGGTTGGCGGCAGAACAGACGTCATAGCGACAGTACTGTATAATCAGATGCTCGGCGCTCTGCCGGATTTCAACACAGGATCTGTGGTAGCGATCGTCATGCTTCTGCCATCTGCGGCCAGCATAATCCTGCTTACATATATTGAACGATTTAATATCAGATATAAGACGGTTTCGGAGATAGAACTCAGGAGGAATTACTTTCGTGATATTTCATGGGGCATAGGTGCAGGGATTATCGCTTTGTTCGTCATTGGAATCATGGCAACAGTGTTCATCGTGCCTTTCGTGAAAAGCTGGCCATATGAAACGAGTTTTACTTTGGACCACTTCAGAAAAGTGTTTAGCGACAGCGAGCTCAGCGGAGTTTACAGGAACTCAATTTACACGGCGACTCTGACGTCGATATTCGGAACACTGGTCGTTTACGGTTCAGCCCTTGCCTCTTCCCGAAGCAATCTTGGGAAAACCGGAAAGAAAACAATAGAAAGCATTTCCCTGGTAACAAATACCATACCAGGCATGGTGCTGGGAATTGCATACATGCTGCTGTTCTCTGGAACACCGCTTCAGAACACATTCACATTGATAATAGTGTGCAACATAATACATTTTTTCTCAACACCATATCTCATGATGAAGAACTCACTGGATAAGATGGATTCATCATGGGAGGACACGGCCAGATTAATGGGAGACAACTGGCTGAAAACGGTGGTCAGAATCGTGACGCCTAACGCGCTGCCGACTTTGGCCGAAGTGTTCAGCTATTACTTCATAAACGCAATGGTGACGATAAGCGCGGTAATCTTTATCGTTGGCTCCGAGACGATGGTGCTGACGACTAAAATCAAAGAGCTGGAACACTACCAGCAGTTTGATGACATATTCGTACTTTCGCTGCTGATTTTATTAACGAATCTTGCAGTAAAATGCATTGTTCATATCATTACTATTAGAAAGAAAGGAAGACTAAAGACAAATGAAAAAGAAAACTAAGACGATCGCGGTGCTTTTGGCCGCAGTAATGGCAGTGACTGCCATAGGATTCACAGGCTGCGCCGGCGACGGTGTGGGAAGCACTTCAAGTGCTTCAAGTTCGTCATCGGACAGCAAAGTTGTCATCTACTGCAATTCAGACGACGAGGCAGTACAGGTAATGAAGGACACACTGGATGCAAACGGCTATAAGGGGAAGTATACGTTTCAGACATTCGGAACTTCGGAACTTGGCGGAAAAATGATGGCAGAAGGCAAAAATCTGGAATGTGACATGCTGGCAATGAGTTCGTTTTACATCGACAGTGCACAGAAAAAATATGACATGTTCACTGACCTGAGCATTGACAAGAAAACACAGAAGACATACGGTTCATATTACACGCCGATGCTGGCAAACCAGGGTGCGATATTCTATAATACAAAACTCATAAAGCAGGAAAAGCTGCCTGTGCCTAAGTCGCTGAAGGATCTGGCCAAGAGTGAATATGCCGGCGAGATCAGCGTTCCTGACATAAGCGGTTCATCAACGGCATGGCTTATGATACAGGCTCTTATAAGTGAGTACGGAGAAGACGGAACGAAAACGATATTGAAAGCCATATACAAGAACGCCGGAGATAATCTTGAAGATTCTGGTTCCGGTCCAATCAAAAAGGTGCTGGCAGGCGAGTGTGCAATTGGATTTGGTCTGAGACATCAGGCTGTAATGGATAAAGAAAACGGCGACCCTATCGACTACGTTGATCCGACCGAAGGAGATTTCACTCTTACAGAAGGATTCGCAGTTTTGAATCACGGTGACAAAACCAAGGAGAAGCTTGCCAACGATATGGCAAACTGCATAATAACCAAAGGCAGAGCTGCAATGATGAAGTACTATCCAATAGCTCTTTATCAAGGCGAGACGACTAACAAAAAACATATTGCGACAAATTCCAAGGAGTTCAGTGAACCGCTGACTGTAGATCTGCTGAAGAAGCATATTGCACTGTCAGAAAGCTGCAAGTAAAGGAGATGCTGACTATGAACAAAAAAAACAATGCTAGAAAAATAGAACTGGCGGTATTCGACACCGCCGGTACCTTCTGTGATGGTCGTGCTGACTTGAGAAACAGATGGCCGGCAGATGATCTGAAGGGTTGCAAGGCGCCGGTGATCCCATTCTATGAGACGCTGAAAGCCTACGGAATTGAATGCAGCTGGGAAACCATCAGAAAGCCGATGGGAGTTTACAAGCCTGATCATCTGAGAATACTCCTTAACGATCCGCAGATAATGCAGCAGTGGACCGCAAAATATGGTTCGCCGTGGACTGAAACAGATTTTGAGGAAGTGCTGGCATATTTCAGAAAGCTGCTGTCAATGTATATCGTTGACAAAGATCTTGCCAGACCTATAGACGGCGCAAGCACATGCTTTGACGCCTTGAAAAAAGCTGGCGTGACGCTGGGCTGCGACACGGGATACTTTGCATCTGATGCTGAGGCGCTTAATAAGGTACTGGAAGAAAACTGCGGCTTGAGCTTTGATGTAAGCAGCAACGCAGAAAAAGTGCCTGGCAGGCCAGCACCGTTCATGATATATGACTGCATGCAGCAGGCCTTTGAACAGACTGGAAAAGTCATTTCCTGCGAGTCAGTCGTGAAGATCGACGACACAGCAGCAGGTATTTTGAGCGGAAAAAATGCAGGCGCCTGGACTATCGCAGTGTATGCATCTGGCTCAAACGGCTACGATGAGCTGGAGGCTTCAGAACCGGACTATCTGGTGCCAGATATTTCATACGTTGGGGATGTGATTTTGACCGGTATCAATGAGAGGCTCAGGTCAGGAGGACACCCCGGACAGGGAGGCATGAGATGACCGGAAATACACAACCAATGGAAATAATAAAGCGGAATGTTCTGCTGAATCCCGGACCCGGGACAACGACGGACACTGTGAAATTTGCTCAGCTTGTTCCGGATATCTGCCCAAGGGAGAAAGAGTTCGTTGATGTAATGAATGAAGTCAGTGAAGGGCTGGTTAAGGTCGTGCACGGAGATCCTGACGAGTATGCTGCTGTATTATTCACGGGTTCCGGGACCATCTGCATTGACGTTGTGATCAGTTCGCTGGTGCCGGCGGGGAAGAAGATACTCATCGTTAACAACGGTGCTTATTCGGCAAGAGGTGCAGAAGTGTGCCGGTATTACCACATAGATCACTATGATCTGCGCTTGTCGGAAATGGAGCCGGCAGATCCGGAAACAGTCGAGAAGTTCTTGAGCGAACACGAAGACATTGCCGCAGTGTACTGCTGCCATCATGAGACAGGAACGGGCATTCTTAATCCGGTGAAACGTCTGGGAAGGATAGCTCACGAGCACGGCTGTACGATGATAGCCGACACGACATCAAGTTTCGCTATGAGGCCAATCAACATCAAAACTGACAATTTGGATTTCGTCATGGCATCTGCGCAGAAGGGGATAATGGCCATGACGGGGCTGTCATTCGTTATAGGCAAAATCACTGAGATAGAAAAATCAAAAGACTATCCGACCAGATCATATTATACTAATCTCTATCTGCAGTACAGCTTCATGCGGGACAAGAAGGAGATGCATTTCACGCCGCCGGTTCAGGCGGTGTACGCAGCGCGGCAGGGTCTGATAGAGTACTGGGAAGAAGGAGAACTGCCTAAATGGGAGAGACACTATGCAGTTTGGAAAGAGATCTGCAGCGGTGCTGAGCGTCTCGGGCTGAGACTCGTCATACCAGAAGAAATGCAGTCAGGACTTGTGGCGCTGATCAGAATGCCAGACGACGACAATTTTGATTTTGATAAAGTGCACGACTACTGCCGCAAGCGCGGATACACCATTTACCCGGGGAAAACGGCGGGAATAAACGCCTTCCGCCTCTGCGCCTACGGAGCCATAAACACTGAAGACATACGAAGTTTTTACATAGTACTTGCCGAGTGTTTTATTTACTATGGGATAATGGTACCGTGCAGATATAAATAACTGAAAGAATTTAACTGATCCCGAACCCGCAGCTGTTGGCCGCGGGTTTCTTAGCATTTCTTAAATTTTGCCTCAGGTACTCGACAAACAAGGAGTCAGATAGTAAAATGTACGGGTACCAAAACTATGAATGGAGAGGGATATAATAGGGGACATATGAGAAGTGACAATAATAAGAGGGTCAAGGGGACCCCGGGTTTCAGCAAATTTACCAGGTTCTGGTCAATAATATATCTGCTTGCAGCAGGCGCATTTGTCTGGATGCTTTACTATTCCAACATGCTGCCGAACAAATATCTTTACGCAGCAACAGGAGTGGTGGCTCTTTTGACGGCATTGACCTTTCCGGGTCTTTTCTTTTATCGTTTCAAAAAATCGCGCCGTGTGATTTGCCTGGTGCTTTCGCTGCTGTTTATCGCTGGTTATGGAGCCGGTCTCTATTACCTGGATGGGACATTGAATTTCGTGTCCAAGGTAACCAGTATATCTGTTCAGACAGAGGACTACTACGTGGTTGTAAAGAAAGACAGCACGGCGAAGTCGGAGGACGATATCAAAGGTCAGACCGTTGGGACATATCTGACCAACGAGCTGAATTATTCAACAGCGAAGAATGAACTGCAGAAAGATGAAGACGTTAAGTACGACATGTCAGACAGTCTGTCTGTACTTTCAGGAGGACTGCTGAACGGCAAGTATAAATCGATATTTATCAGCAAAGGCCATTTTACGACGATGTGCGAGCAGAGCAATGAATTTCAGAGTGGCAGCAGGATACTCTATACCGTCAAAGTCAAACTTGATGATAAGGATATCACCAAACAGGTGGATGTGACCAAGCAGCCGTTCAACATTTATGTCAGCGGCCTTGACACAGAAGGAACCATCGATGTAACATCAAGGTCAGACGTCAATATGATCGTAACGGTCAACCCGAAGACGCACACGGTGCTTCTGACATCGATTCCAAGAGACTACCAGATACACCTGAAGAGCAAAGGCGGAGCGTCTGATAAACTGACGCACACCGGGCTTTACGGCGTGAACGAGACCGTAAACGCTGTTGAGGAGCTTATGGGTATCGACATCAACTACTACTTGAAAGTCAATTACACAACGGTAGTCGGACTGGTAAACGCCATAGGCGGCATCGACGTCAATTCGGACTACACCTTCACTACGTCAGGCATGTCAACGATCTATACCTTCTACGAAGGCAAAAATCATCTGGACGGATCCATGGCTCTTGCGTTTGCAAGAGAACGGCATGCATTCGCAGACGGCGACCTTCAGCGCAACAAAGATCAGCAGAAGGTAATGGCAGCCGTCATCAAAAAAGCCACGTCCAGCAAAACGATACTGACTAAGTATTCCAGCATTCTAGGGGCTGTAGAAGACAATATGGAGACTAACCTCTCCGGAAATGAGATAAAGTCACTGGTAAAGATGCAGCTCAGCGATATGTCAGGGTGGAAAATCAGAAAACAGGATCTGGTCGGCACCGGAACGCTGACACAGTGCTACTCTACAGGAGATTATGAGGTCTATGTAATGGAACCTGATCAGACATCGATAATTTCTGCAGTGGACAAGATCGTAGGCGTAATGGAAGGTACGAATAAGTAATTTTTTAGAGGATGAAAGTTAATAATCTTCCTGCGTCAGGTGCCTTTACAGGCAAAAAACAGAATTTTTTGCAAAAAACAAAAAAATGTTGACATTGACAAGGGCATGTCGTACAATTAATAGGCGACTTTATGATTATTAATTTGCAGAGCCGGAAATACCGACTCTGAATTTTGAGTTAAACGGAGGACAATCACATGAGAGTAAAAGTAACATTGGCGTGCACAGAGTGCAAGCAGAGAAACTACAATACTATGAAGAACAAGAAGAACGATCCTGATCGTATCGAAATGAAAAAGTATTGCAAATTCTGCAACAAGGAAACTCTTCACAAAGAGACTAAATAAGGAGCAACAATATGGCTAATTCAAACAAATCCGGCAAGGATCAGACAAAGAAAGCCGCACCTTCAACAGCTACTACGGCTCAGCAGAGGGCTAGAGCTGCACAGCAGGCAAAGAAGAACAGAGTTGGTGCCAAAGAATACTGGAAAGGCGTTAAGCTAGAGATGAGCAAGGTTGTTTGGCCTACAAGGCAGGAACTTGGTTCATATACAGTAGTCGTTGTTTTGACATGCGCAGCATTCGCACTTGGATTTTGGGCAATAGATACTGGCGTTCTTGCAGCACTCAGAGCAGTACTCGGTATTACGCTCAGCTAAATAGATTAAGAAGGTACATTTATGTCTGAAATTGAAAACAACAACGTGGTTTCGCCATTAGAAGGCGAAGGCATCCGCGGCGACGGGCAGGCCAAATGGTATGTAGTGCATACATATTCAGGCCACGAGAACAAAGTAAAAGTAAATATTGAGAAGATGGTGGAAAACCGTGGCATGCAGGACGTGATCTTAGACATTATCGTACCTACTGAAGACCGTGTCGAAATTAAGGACGGTCAGCGTAAGATCAAGACCAGGAAAATGTTCCCTGGGTACGTAATTGTTAAAATGATTGTCACTAACGAATCTTGGTATCTGGTTAGAAATACCCAGGGTGTTACTGGATTCGTAGGTCATGGCTCCGACCCGATTCCGCTTACACCTGAAGAAGTTGCAAGAATGGGAATCGAAAAAGTTAATATCGATCTGGACGTTGAAGTCGGCGATACAGTACGAGTTATCAGTGGACCTTTTGAGAGCTTCATGGGTGAAGTCCTTGAAATAAACAAGGAGAAGCAGGTACTGACTATCAGGGTTTCAATGTTCGGTAGAGATACTCCTGTCGAACTTGAGTTTGGGCAGGTAGATAAACTGTAGGCAACTGCAGGGAAAGGAGAAATCTAATGGCTAAGAAAGTTGATGGATACATCAAACTTCAGATAGCAGCTGGCAAAGCTACTCCGGCACCTCCGGTAGGACCTGCACTGGGCCAGAAGGGCGTTAACATCATGGACTTCTGCAAACAGTTCAATGCTAAGACTCAGGACCAGCCAGGAATGATCATACCGGTAGTAATCACTGTTTATGCAGACAGATCATTTACTTTTGTTTGCAAGACACCACCGGCAGCAGTACTTCTGAAGAAGGCAGCAGGACTTGAAACAGCATCCGGCGAACCTAATAAGAAGAAGGTTGCTACTCTGACAAGAGCACAGGCAGAAGAAATCGCTAAGATCAAGATGCCTGACCTTAATGCCGCAGACCTTAACGCAGCAACAGAGATGATTAAGGGAACTGCAAGAAGCATGGGAATCGTTATCGAAGATTAATTGAAGATGGGAGGCCAGGGGTCTGCAAAAGAATAAGGCAGATTCATTGTCAGTCCGCAAGCGCGGAGGGCATAAGCCGCTAATACCATAAGGAGGAAAAGAAATGCCTAAGAGAGGTAAAAATTACAAAGCTTCTTTAGAGAAGTTTGACAAAACAGAGCTTCATGAAGTAGCTGATGCTATGAAAATAGTATGCGAAACTTCACGTGCCAAGTTCGATGAGACAGTTGAAGCACACATCAGACTGGGCGTAGATGGAAGACACGCTGACCAGCAGGTCAGAGGCGCTATGGTCCTTCCGCATGGAACAGGCAAGAGCGTAAGAGTACTGGTATTCGCCAAGGGCGCTAAAGCAGAGGAAGCAGAAAAAGCTGGTGCTGATTATGTCGGAGCTGAAGAGCTTGCAGACAAGATCAAGAACGAGAACTGGTTTGAATTCGATGCAGTAGTAGCTACACCTGACATGATGGGCGTAGTTGGAAGACTTGGTAAAATACTCGGACCTAAGGGTCTAATGCCAAATCCTAAATCAGGAACAGTAACTATGGATCTTGAGAAAGCTCTCAGTGATATTAAAGCTGGTAAAGTTGAGTATCGTCTTGACAAGCAGAACATCATCCACACTCCGATCGGAAAGAGTTCTTTCGGACCAGAGAAACTGCAGGAAAACTTCAATGCGCTTATGGAAGCAATCGTTAAGGCTAAACCGGCTGCTGCAAAGGGCCAGTACCTTAAGAGCGTTACAGTTGCATCAACGATGGGTCCTGGAGTAAAAGTTAATCCGGCTATAATCGGCTAGGCTAACAGCAAAACTTAAAACTAGAGATTTAACCGTAGACAGCGGGTGTCTTGCATAAAGACTTAATTTCCCGCCGAGGTACAATACATAGATATTGACCCTGTCTGCGCGGCAGGGTTATTTTATTGAGTACCACATCCGTCAGCTGTTTTGACAGCTGCAGAAAGGAGACAGTAAAGAATGTCAGTAGAAGCAAAAGAGCAGAAACAAGTCATTATTGACGAAATCAAATCAAAACTGGATGGCGCCAAGGGCGCAGTCCTTATTGACTATATGGGAATTACAGTTGCAGAAGCAGACAAGATGAGAAAGACACTTCGTGAGGCCAACGTTCAGTACGGTGTTTACAAAAACACACTGATGAAGAGAGCCATCGAGGGAACAGAATTCGCACCTTTAGCAGATGCAATGGAAGGACCAAGCGCAATCGCTATCAGTAAAGAAGATGCAACAGCACCTGCAAGAGTACTGGACGGAATCCTCAAGGAAACAAAGAAGATGGAGTTCAAGGCAGGTATTGTTGAAGGCGAGTTTTATGACCAGGAAGCAATCAAGCAGATTGCAGGAATCCCTTCAAGAGATGTCCTGCTTGCCAAGTTCCTGGGAAGCATTCAGTCACCAGTATCAAAATTCGCGAGAACATTACAGGCTATCGCGGACGAAAAAGCAAAAGAAGCTTAGTGCTTAGTTTAGAAATAATAATATAAAGGAGAAATAAAAATGGATAAAGATCAGATCATTGAAGCTATAAAAAACATGTCAGTTTTAGAGCTTAACGAGTTAGTAAAAGCTTGCGAAGAGGAATTCGGCGTTTCAGCTGCAGCACCAGTTGCAGTAGCAGCAGCCGGAGCAGCTGCTGCAGAAGAGCAGACTGAGTTCACAGTAGTTCTGGCCGAAATAGGTGCAGAGAAGATCAAAGTCATCAAGACTGTAAGAGAGATCACAGGATTAGGCCTGAAGGAAGCTAAGGACCTGGTTGATGGAGCTCCAAACAATGTTAAGGAAGGCGTTGACAAGGCAGAAGCAGAAGCAATCAAAGCTCAGCTTGAGGAAGTCGGAGCAAAGGTTGAACTTAAATAGTAGTTTAGCAGTTGCGATTTGAAAAAGAAATTGAGGAGCTGTTTTCATATCATGTGAACGGCTCCTTATTTTTAAATAAGTTATTTCAATTGGCTATTGACCAATTGACGGAAATATGGTATCATAATAGACTGCCATGCGAATGCAAACTGTTAAATTATAAGGAGTGATAAGATATGCCAAAACCTATAAAAGTAGGTAGAAAAGAACGTATGACTTTCTCGAAAATCAATGAAGTTGGCACTATGCCTAACCTGATTGACATCCAGACCAAATCATATGACTGGTTTGTTGAAGAAGGGCTCAGGGAAGTGTTCGAGGATATTTCTCCTATTGGAGACTACGCTGGGAACCTCTCACTTGAGTTCATTGATTATTCCCTTAGCGATCCTCCGAAGTACGAACAGGAAGAATGCAAAGAGAGAGATGTTACATACGCAGCTCCGTTAAAAGTAAAAGTCAGACTTGTAAACAAAGAGACAGGTGAAGTTAAGGAACAGGAAGTGTTTATGGGAGACTTCCCTCTGATGACAGAGAAGGGTACTTTCATTTACAATGGTGCAGAACGTGTAATCGTTACACAGCTCGTGCGTTCCCCTGGACCTTACTACGATGTGGAAACAGATAAATCCAACAATAAACTCTATTCATCCCAGATCATCCCTAACAGAGGAGCTTGGCTTGAATATGAGACAGATTCCAACGAGATAATTTCCGTAAGAGTAGACAGAACGAGGAAGCAGCCGCTGACCACCCTTCTGAGGGCTATGGGAATCGGTTCGGACCAGGAAATAATTGACCGCTTCGGTGCAGATCCGAGGCTCCTGAAGACACTGGAAAAGGATACGACTGTTGACTATGAGAGCGGCCTTAAGGAAATATACAAGAAACTGAGACCAGGTGAGCCACCGACTGTAGAAAGTGCGAAGTCGCTCATCAATTCGCTGTTTTTTGATCCAAAGAGGTACGACCTTGCAAAAGTCGGCAGATATAAATACAATAAGAAACTCGGCCTCTCCAACAGACTTGACGGCGTAGTTGCCGCTGAGGATATAATTGCACCTGCAACAGGTGAGATACTGGTTGAGAAGGGTCAGACTATCACTCGTGAGCTTGGCAAAACAATCGAAAATTCCGGAGTGTTGGAGGTCCTTGTCTATGCAAAGGACGACGATACCCGTGTTACTAAAGTAATAGGCAACAACTTTGTTGACCCTGCTTTCTACCTTGATTTCGACCCTAAGGAACTGAAGTTCCATGAGAAGGTTTACTATCCTGTACTTATGGAGATCCTGGAGCAGGCAAACGGCGACGAAGCAGAAATCAGGAGACTGATGGTTGCCAGAAAGCATGAGCTTTCACCTAAGAACATACTTAAAGAAGATATCTTCGCTTCAGTCAGCTATATACTGAATCTGAACTGCGGAATCGGAAGCACCGATGATATCGACCATTTAGGCAACAGAAGACTGAGAACCGTAGGAGAACTGCTTCAGAACCAGTTTAGAATTGGTCTTGCAAGGATGGAGAGAGTGGTCAAGGAAAGAATGACCATTCAGGACATAGAAGTAACTACGCCTCAGGCACTTATGAATATCAGACCTGTAACGGCAGCAATCAAAGAATTCTTCGGAAGTTCACAGCTGTCACAGTTCATGGACCAGAACAACCCTCTTGCTGAGCTGACTCACAAGAGAAGGCTGTCAGCCCTTGGACCTGGAGGACTGTCAAGAGAAAGAGCAGGATTCGAAGTTCGAGACGTACATCAGTCACATTACGGAAGAATGTGCCCGATAGAGACTCCAGAAGGACCGAACATCGGTCTGATCGGATCCCTGACTACATACGGCGTGATCAATGAATACGGATTCATTGAGACACCATACAGAGTTGTTGACAAGGCAAGCGGAATCGTAACCAAGGATATCAGATACGTCACTGCAGACGAAGAAGAAATGATGATCATCGCCCAGGCAAATGAGCCGCTGGACGAAGAAGGACATTTCGTTAATGCTAAGGTTGCAGCCAGAGGTATCGGCGGAGAGATCGCCATGTTCGCCAGAGAAAAGGTAGACATGATGGACGTATCTCCTAAGCAGGTAGTATCTGTTGCGACAGCTATGATCCCGTTCTTGGAAAACGACGACGCCAACCGTGCTTTGATGGGTTCAAACATGCAGCGCCAGGCAGTACCTCTGCTTGTAACTGAAGCGCCTTATGTCGGAACAGGAATGGAATACAAAGCTGCAAGAGATTCAGGCGTTGTTATCCTTGCCAAACATACTGGAACTGTTGAATTCGTTGATGCTGAGAACATTGCAATCAGGCGCGACGAGGACAACGGACTTGACGAATATAAGATGCTCAAGTTCAAGAGATCGAACCAGGGCACATGCATAAACCAGAGACCTATCGTAAGCCACGGCGAGCATATTGAGGAAGGGGAAGTCATTGCAGATGGACCTTCAACCGATTTAGGCGAAATCGCTCTTGGCAAGAACCTTCTGATCGGATTCATGACGTGGGAAGGCTACAACTATGAGGACGCTATCGTTCTGAATGAGAAACTGCTGATGAACGACGTGCTGACTTCACTGCATATCGTTGAATATGAAGCTGAAGCTAGAGACACCAAACTCGGTGCAGAAGAAATCACCAGAGACATTCCAAATGTCGGCGACGACGCTTTGAAAGATCTGGATGAGGAAGGTATCGTCAGAGTAGGAGCTGAAGTCGGAGCCACCGATATACTTGTCGGAAAGGTAACTCCTAAGGGAGAAAATGATCTCAGTGCTGAGGAGAGACTTCTCCGTGCAATATTCGGCGAGAAGGCAAGAGAGGTAAGAGATACTTCTCTGAGAGTACCTCACGGCGAGACGGGTATCGTAGTAGATGTAAAGATATTCATGAGAGAAAACGGCGATGAACTTCCACCGGGAGTAAATAAGCTGGTTAGATGCTATATTGCAACTAAGAGAAAAATCAACGTCGGCGACAAGATGGCCGGACGTCACGGAAACAAGGGTGTAATTTCCAGGATACTGCCTGAGGAAGATATGCCGTTCCTTGAGAACGGAACTCCGCTTCAGGTCATGCTGAATCCTCTGGGCGTACCTTCCCGAATGAACGTAGGACAGGTATTGGAGGTCCACCTCGGACTTGCTGCCAAGAAGAAGGGCTGGTATATCGCTACGCCTGTATTCGATGGTGCGACCGAGAAGGACATCAGAGAACTCCTGGTTGACTGCAACTATTCAGAGACAGGAAAACTGAGACTCAGAGACGGAAGATCCGGCGAATACTTTGATAACCCTGTAACCGTCGGCTACATGTACATGCTGAAACTCCATCATCTGGTAGATGATAAGATACATGCAAGAAGTACGGGACCTTATTCCCTCGTTACGCAGCAGCCACTAGGCGGAAAAGCCCAGTTCGGCGGACAGCGTTTCGGAGAGATGGAAGTTTGGGCGCTGGAAGCATACGGCGCAGCATATACCCTTCAGGAGATACTGACAGTTAAGTCAGACGATATCGTCGGAAGAGTACAGACTTACGAGGCTATCGTAAAGGGAGAAAATATCCCTGAACCAGGAATCCCTGAATCATTCAAGGTACTCATCAAGGAGATGCAGAGCTTGGCTCTGGATGTCAGAGTCCTTACGGAAGACAACAGAGAGATCCAGATCAAGGAAGTTTCAGACTACGACGAATCTACCGGAATCGACGACATCATGGACATAGACAATGAGCTGGAAAGCGAAGACGGTTTATTTGCAGACGGCTTTAGCGAAGAGAAAGCGCCTGACGAAGAGGATGATTATACGACAGGCAGTGACCTCGCGGATAAAGACGAGTTTTAGGAAAGGGGAGATAATCGTTGACTGATAATGTATTAACAAATACGACAAACAGTAACAGCTTCGAACTTAATAATTTCGAATCGTTACAGATAAAACTGGCATCAACGGAAAAAATACTTGAGTGGTCACATGGCGAGGTAACGAAGCCAGAGACCATCAATTATAGGACCCTCAAGCCTGAAAGAGACGGTCTGTTCTGCGAAAGGATTTTCGGACCTATGAAGGACTGGGAATGCCACTGCGGAAAATATAAGAGAATCAGATATAAGGGAATCGTCTGCGACCGCTGCGGCGTAGAAGTTACCAAGGCTAAGGTAAGAAGAGAGAGAATGGGACACATCAAGCTTGCTGCTCCAGTATCTCACATCTGGTATTTCAAGGGCATACCTTCGAGAATGGGACTCATCCTCGACATCACCCCAAGAAATCTGGAGAAGGTTCTTTACTTTGCTTCATACATCGTAACAGATCCTGGCGACACACCTCTTGCATACAAGGAGATATTGTCTGAACAGCAGTATCAGGATGCAAGGGAAGCATATGGCAAGGACTTCAAGGCAGGCATGGGAGCAGAATCCGTAAGGGAACTGCTGACTCACATCGATCTTGAAGAACTGTCCAAGGACCTGCGCGCCAAACTTAAGGGCGCAACTGGCCAGAAGAAGATCAGAATCGTCAGAAGACTGGAAGTCGTTGAGGCTCTCAGACTTTCCGGCAATAGACCTGAGTGGATGGTACTGGAAGTAGTTCCTGTTATCCCACCGGATCTGAGACCTATGGTACAGCTGGACGGCGGCAGATTTGCCACTTCCGACCTGAATGATCTTTACAGAAGAGTAATCAACAGAAACAACAGACTTAACAGACTTCTGGAGCTTGGCGCTCCTGACATCATTGTCAGGAACGAGAAGAGAATGCTTCAGGAAGCTGTTGACTCGCTGATAGACAATGGCAGAAGAGGCAGACCGGTAACCGGACCTGGCTCCAGACCGCTGAAATCACTTTCCGACATGCTGAAGGGCAAGCAGGGAAGATTCAGACAGAACCTGCTGGGCAAGCGTGTCGACTACTCAGGACGTTCCGTAATCGTAGTAGGACCTGAACTAAAGTTCTACCAGTGCGGACTTCCTAAGAAGATGGCACTGGAACTGTTCAAGCCTTTCATCATGAAAGAGCTGGTTGAGCAGGGCTATGCACACAACATCAAAAATGCCAAGAGAATGGTTGAAAAGGTAAAGCCGGAAGTATGGGACGTACTCGAAGGCGTTATCAAAGAACATCCTGTTATGCTGAACCGTGCGCCGACGCTGCACAGACTGGGCATTCAGGCTTTCGAGCCAGTTCTAGTTGAAGGCAAAGCCATCAAACTCCATCCGCTGGCATGCACAGCGTTCAATGCTGACTTCGACGGCGACCAGATGGCCGTACACGTTCCTCTGTCAGTAGAGGCACAGGCCGAAGCAAGATTTTTGATGCTGTCAGTTAACAACATCCTGGCACCAAAAGACGGTTCACCAATCACTACGCCTACGCAGGACATGATCCTCGGAGCGTACTACCTGACTTATCCGGGCACTTGCAAAAAAGTAGTGACCGATGACAACGGCAAAGAGAAGACCGTTTACTCCATGGATGAGTTCAACGACAAGAAGCTCTCCGAAGCCAACAAAACTGGCGGTTTTGAGAGAGTACCGGAAAAGGGAGACGGCAAAGTCTTCACTGACATGGACGAAATGCTCATGGCATACCAGACGGGTGTCGTAGGCATTCACGCCAAGGTTAAGGTAAGAATGTACAAAGACGGCGATGAAAGAGGCAAACTCGTTGAGTCGACTGTCGGAAGATTCATCTACAACCAGGGCATTCCGCAGGACATCGGTTTTGTTGACAGAAGTACCGACAAGTACTCACTGGAGATCGACTTCCTCTGCGGCAAGAAGCAGCTGGGCAAGATCATAGACAAGTGCTATAAAGCACATGAAAATACAGGCACAGTTCTCATGCTCGACTACATCAAGGCTATGGGCTACCATTATTCAACAAAGGCAGCAGTAACCATCGGTATCGACGACATGAAGATCCCTGAGCAGAAGTGGGATATCGTTGCTAAAGCTCAGTCGGATGTAGACAGATATGAAGGAGCTTACAGATCAGGACTCATCTCCAACTCTGAAAGATTCGACAAACTGGTCGAGATATGGAACAAGGCCACAGACGACGTAGCGGACGCTTTGATGGATTCACTTGACCCGTCAAACAACCTCTACATCATGGCAACGTCAGGAGCCAGAGGAAGCAAGAACCAGATCAGACAGATCGGAGGAATGCGTGGACTGATGGCTACAGCAACAGGAAAGACGGTAGAGATTCCTATCAAGGCAAACTTCCGTGAAGGCCTGTCAATACTGGAGTACTTCATTTCATCTAACGGAGCCAGAAAAGGACTTGCCGATACGGCACTTAGAACTGCCGACTCAGGTTATCTGACAAGAAGACTTGTAGACGTATCACATAACGTGATCGTAAGAGACTTCGACTGCGGTACTGACGAAGGCGTTGAAGTAAGCGCATTCGTTGACGGCAAAGAGGTCATCGAACCTTTGAACCAGAGGATCGAAGGCAGAACAGCTCTTACAGACGTTGTAAACCCTCAGACAGGAGAAGTCATTGTTTCTCAGGGAGAGGAAATAACAGAAAAACAGGCTAATGAAATCGTTGGCTGCGGAATTGAATCCGTTGCCATCAGATCAGTCATGACATGCCACAGCAAGACAGGCGTTTGCGCTAAGTGCTACGGAAGAAACCTGGCAACAGGCGAAGAAGTCAACATAGGCGAAGCAGTTGGTATCACAGCAGCTCAGTCTATCGGAGAACCGGGTACACAGCTGACAATGAGAACGTTCCATACTGGAGGAGTTGCCGGAAGCGACATCACACACGGTCTTCCAAGAGTAGAGGAGCTGTTCGAGGCTAGAAAGCCTAAAGGACTTGCTGAGATCTGCGAAATGGCCGGAGTTGTTACCGACATTTCACCAAGGTCAGACAATAAGACAGAAGTTACCGTCACCAGCGAAGATAAGGAGACTAAAACATACATTGTGCCTTATGGCGCAAGACTGGCTGTTAAGGTCAACGACTTCGTTGAAGCGGGAGCAAATATTACAAGCGGACCTCTGAATCCGCATGACATTCTGAGACTCAATGGAGTTGAGGGTGTTTACCAGTACCTGCTGAAGGAAGTTCAGCGAGTATATAAGAATCAGGGTGTTGACATCAACGATAAGCACGTTGAAGTTATCGTAAGCCAGATGCTTTCCAAGTTCAAGATCGAGGATGCAGGCGACACGACACTTCTTCCAGGCGGACTTTACAGCAAGTTCGAAATCGAAGATGCTAATGCTGAGGCTCTGGCAGCAGAGGGAGAACCTGCAAAGGCTAAACAGATGCTGCTTGGTATCACCAAGGCTTCACTGGCAACCAACTCATTCCTGTCAGCCGCATCATTCCAGGAGACGACGAGAGTCCTCACTGATGCTGCAATCAAAGGCAAGAACGACAAGCTGCTCGGCCTCAAGGAAAATGTTATCATTGGTAAGCTGATTCCTGCCGGAACTGGTATGAAGAGATATAAGAACATTACCGTTGATTACGGCGTTAATGAAGAGTATATCAAGGAGCATACACGCAAGAAGGAACAGGAAGCTGAGGACAGAGATTACGAAGACGATGCTGATTTCGAGGATATCAGTGATGAAATCACCGAACTCGATGATGAGGCAGAAGACGAAGTGATCAATGAACCTGATGGGACTGAAGCTGTTAAGACAAGCGAAGACCCGGAATATGTCGAGATTGACAATTAGATAATGATTGCAATACGACATAAAGTATGATAAACTATTCGTTGGTTTCGATTCAAATTGGCCCTAATGGATTTTAGGGTCAGTTTGGATGTGAATAACTGAAGCTTTTAGCTTCAGTTGCAGGCTTTCGCTACGCCTGCAGTGAGCGAGCTCACTGCGAGCTCCGCTCGGCCTTAAATATTCTTTGAGAAAGGAGAAACAAATGCCTACAATTAACCAATTAGTACGTCAGGGCAGAACATCAGCTGTAAAGAAATCAACAGCACCTGCACTTGGAAAAGGCATGAACTCACTTAGGAGAGTTGCAACTGACACAAATTCACCACAGAAAAGGGGCGTATGCACCTCTGTAAAGACTGTAACTCCTAAGAAGCCGAATTCAGCTCTTAGAAAAGTTGCCAGAGTACGTCTGACTAATGGTATCGAAGTAACGGCTTATATTCCTGGTATCGGACACAATCTGCAGGAGCATAGCGTTGTTTTGATCAGAGGCGGAAGAGTTAAGGACCTCCCAGGTGTGAGATATCACATCATCAGAGGAACACTGGATACTTCCGGCGTATCAGACAGAGGACAGGCCCGTTCAAAGTATGGTGCCAAGAGACCTAAGAAAAAGTAACAGCAGAAAAATTAAGTAATTCTCGGGATTATTCAGAGCCCTTAATATAGATTTGATATACGATAATTGATATTAAGGCGCCGCGGCTCGCACTTAAGCGGGTCGAGTACCCCCAGAACCAGACTGGGCAGCCGTTAGTTAATTGCCGGGCTGTTCAGAGTAATTCCGCGTGCCTAGCGTGGGGTGAAGACTAGCGTGCAATTAAAAAAGCAAGGAGGGAAGAGAAGTGCCAAGAAAAGGTAACGTACCAAAACGTGAAGTACTTCCAGATCCAGTATACGGCAGTGTTGTTGTAGCTAAGCTAATCAACAGCATCATGCTTGACGGAAAGAAAGGTACAGCACAGAAGATCGTCTACAGCGCTTTTGATCAGATCAAGGAGACTACAGGCGAAGAACCTTTGGAAGTATTTGAAAAGGCAATGAACAATATCATGCCAGTGCTGGAAGTTAAAGCAAGAAGAATCGGTGGTGCAAACTATCAGGTTCCTATTGAAGTTAGACCGGAAAGAAGACAGACTCTTGGTCTGAGATGGCTGACTAAATACACTAAGCTCAGAGGCGAGAAGACAATGTCAGAAAGACTTGCCAAGGAGCTCATGGATGCAGCAAACAACACAGGAGCATCCGTAAAGAAGAAGGAAGACACACACAAGATGGCAGAGGCAAACAAGGCGTTTGCACACTTCAGATGGTAATCTGTCATATGAAAATTTTTAGTAATACAGTAGAAATGGAGGAAATATAATGGCTGGTAGACAGTTTCCATTAGAGAAAACAAGGAATATCGGAATCATGGCACACATCGATGCCGGTAAAACAACTACTACCGAGCGTATTCTTTTCTACACAGGCAGAACCCATAAAATCGGCGAAACACATGATGGAGCCGCTACAATGGACTGGATGGAAGAAGAGAAGGAACGTGGCATAACTATTACCTCTGCTGCTACTACTGCACAATGGAAAGGTCACAGAATAAATATAATCGATACGCCGGGACATGTGGACTTCACCGTAGAGGTTGAAAGATCACTTAGAGTTCTGGATGGAGCAGTAACTGTACTTTGCGCAAAGGGCGGAGTTGAACCTCAGTCCGAGACTGTTTGGAGACAGGCAGAAAAGTACGGAGTTCCAAGAATGGTATTCATCAACAAAATGGATATCATGGGAGCAGACTTCTTCAGGGTCGTTAATATGATCAAAGACAGGTTGAAGGCTAATGCAGTTCCTGTTCAGTTGCCGATCGGTGCGGAAGATAGTTTCATTGGAATTATCGACCTGGTAGAAATGAAGGCAGAGATATATAAGGATGAATTAGGCAAGGAATTCGAGATCACCGATATTCCAGCCGATATGGTTGAAGAAGCCAAAACCTGGAGAGATGCAATGGTCGAATCAGTTGCAGAAACTGATGAAGAACTCATGATGAAATTCCTGGACGGCGAAGAGCTGACTAAGGAAGAAATCAAGACTCAGATCAGAAAGCAGACTATCGCTAACGAAATGGTTCCTGTATTCTGCGGTTCAGCTTACAGAAACAAGGGCGTACAGATGATGCTCGACGGAATCGTTGAATATATGCCGTCGCCGCTGGATATTCCGCCAATTGACGGAATCAATCCGGATACAGGCGAAGAGGATGTAAGACATGCGAATGACAAAGAGCCGTTCTCAGCACTTGCATTCAAAATCATGGCAGACCCGTTCGTAGGCAAACTTGCATTCTTCAGAGTTTATTCAGGTACTCTTGACTCAGGCTCATACGTTTACAATTCAACGAAGGGCAAGAAAGAGAGAATCGGAAGAATCCTGCAGATGCATGCCAACAAGAGGGAAGATATCGAGAAAGTATATTCTGGAGATATTGCCGCTGCTGTAGGTCTTAAGGACACAACTACAGGAGATACTCTTTGTGACGAAGATCATGAAATCATTCTGGAATCCATGGAATTCCCGGATCCGGTAATCGAGATCGCGATCGAGCCAAAGACTAAGGCAGGCCAGGAAAAGATGGGTATTGCCCTTTCCAAACTGGCAGAGGAAGACCCTACATTCAAGACATATACAAATGCAGATACTGGCCAGACGATCATCGCCGGAATGGGAGAACTCCACCTGGAGATCATCGTAGACAGACTCATGCGTGAATTCAAGGTTGAGGCAAATGTCGGAAAACCTCAGGTTTCATACAAAGAGACTATCACTACAATGGCAGATGTTGATCACAAGTATGCTAAGCAGTCAGGTGGTCACGGTCAGTACGGACATGTTAAAATCAAGGTATATCCGAGAGATCCGGGTGCAGGCTTTGAATTCAAGAATTCTATCGTCGGCGGTGCAATTCCTAAGGAGTACATCGGACCTATCGAAGAAGGTATCAAGGCTGCTATGGAAACCGGACCTGTTGCCGGATATCAGGTAGTTGACGTAGGCGTTGAACTGTATGATGGTTCATATCACGAAGTCGACTCATCTGAAATGGCATTCAAGGTTGCCGCATCAATGGCATTCAGAGAAGCCGCAAAGAAAGCAAAGCCAGTTCTTCTCGAGCCTATCTTCAAAGTTGAAGTTACGGTTCCTGAGGATTACATGGGTGATGTAATCGGAGATATCTCCTCAAGAAGAGGCAGAATCGAAGGTTCAGACATGAACAACGGAGCTGTGGCAATCAGAGGAATGGTTCCTCTTTCAGAGATGTTCGGATACGCGACAGACCTGAGATCTAAGACTCAGGGACGCGGAGTGTATGTAATGCAGTTCGACCACTTTGATAAGCTGCCAGACAGCCTGGTTGAAAAAATCAACACCAAATAGTAAATAAATACCTTAAACAGGAGGATAATAAAATGGCAAAGCAGAAATTTGAAAGAAACAAACCGCATATCAATATCGGTACAATCGGCCACGTAGACCACGGCAAGACAACACTGACAGCCGCGATCACAACAGT
>Ga0183101_1000130_pt4 | contig 23110 bp, 23 predicted proteins | sample Biomet3_FD_127790 | JGI IMG/M metagenome (GOLD analysis project Ga0183101, IMG submission 127790) | Microbial communities from bioreactor (seeded with sewage sludge) at LBNL, California, USA - Biofuel metagenome 3 | ecosystem: Engineered > Bioreactor > Anaerobic > Unclassified ...
TTGGCAAATAATACGTTTCCACCCAAAGAGGTGTAATCGAACTCTTGTGAGAACGACAACCCGCCACCCAACGAATACTTCTTTTCCACATTCTCAAACAAATAACTGGCTGCCGGAGAGAATCGTGCATCACTTCGTGAAGCCGAGGTGATATGCATATCGCCCGAAGCCGGATTCTTCACCTTGTCGATATTATCCGATGAAGCCGAACTGTACGTGTCTATTCCAAGCTCAAAAGACAGACTGTGCTTGTTCAGACGCTTGTCATAACGGATCAGATGCAGATCGATGCTGTTGCCGAAATCCGTCAGCTTTTCAGTCCCCACGCCACCGGTCACCGCCGAATGGTCGCCCGTCTGACTGTAGTAACTCGATACGAAGTTGATCTCATCCACCTTCAGCTTCCGGTACTTGGTACTGTCCGTCTGAGCCTTTGCCCCGCTCAACATCAATAGAAGGGTAGCCACTGTTAACACCACTTTTTTCATCTTGCTTCAATGATTAGTTACAACCGCAGCCGCCACCTGTACGTCCGCCGTTACCTCCCGTTGCACCCTCGCGATACATCAGAAAATTATTCTGAAACTTTTCAATGCCACGTGGCGCCAATGCCATTTCCGCATCATTGAGCTTTGCTTTCTGATAAGGCTTCACGCTTGAGCACGAGCACATCATCAGGAAAGTCATACTCACCCATAATACAAAATACAAGTACTTCATCATGCAATTAATTTAATGTTTCGGGATACATAAAGCTTGTTTGCATCATCCACCAGAATGCACTCAATGCCGTTGATTTGATTAATAAAATCGAGACCTTCATTTACCCCCATGATGGAAATGGGAGTTGCCATAGCGTCAGCAAGTTCCGCATTGGCTGTTATTACGGTCACACTCTTAATGCCCCGGATAGGATAGCCCGTCTGCGGATTGATAGTGTGGGAGTAAAGCTGATTGTCGATAATGACAAATTTCTCGTAGTTACCCGAAGTTGCCACCGATTTATTGGTAATGTTCAGCGTCGAAAAGTAGGTATTGCTCAGGTTCGGGTTTGCAATGCCGATAGTCCACGGAGCCCCATCTTCCTGATAACCCCATGCATTCAGGTCGCCTGAAGCATTCACAATCCCGTTTTCCACTCCGGCTTCCCTCATTATAAGTTTGGCACGATCGGCGGCATAACCTTTTCCGATACCGCCAAAGCCTATACGCATTCCTTTCTTACGCAGAAAGACCGTCTTCTCAGCCGCATCCATCACAATATTGCGGTAATTCACCAATGCAACGGACTTCTTTGCCTCGTGTCGATCGGGCAGTTTCTCCATGGTCCGGTTGAAGTTCCAGAAATTCAGGTCCACCGACCCGTACGACAAGTCGAAATAACCACGGGTCAGCTCCGAAATCCTCTGTGCCCGTGCCACCAGATCAAAAAACTCCTCCGTCACCTTAACCGGTTCCACCCCGGCCATCCGATTGACTTGGTTCGTCAGACTCGTATCGCTGAAAGTGGTGAAAAGCTGTTCGATCCGTTTAATTTCATCAATACCTTTCTGTATTTGAGCTTTGCCCGTTTCCTCCTTGTCGCACACCACGGCAAAGTCGAACATGTTTCCCATCAATTTGGTTTGTACCTTCGCTACAGACATGCTTACAAGTTCTTTACGTAGCGGTTGATGTCGGCAATATAATCCTGTACGGTAAGTTTTTTATTGTAGCCGTGCCATTGATACAGAACTTTGCCTTCCGCATCCAACAATACCATCTGCGGGAACTCACCCTGTGGATTATACACCTCCGCCAGCTTATCGTTCGCTTCCTGTTCGGCTTTAGGCAACTGATGCTTTTTCTGGCGCGGAAAGTCTGCAAGCAAAATCACAAGCTTTTGGTGTGCGAAATCCTGAAAGGTGCTGTCTTCAAAAATCGTCTTGCTCAATTGGATACAGGGGATGCACCAATCGGAACCGGAGAACTTCAGCAAGATTAGTTTATGTTCGTTCTTTGCCTGTGCCTCCGCATCACCTAGACTTTTAGCTTGCCCGAAAACACTCATGGAGCTCAAAAGAACTCCTATTAAAATCAACAAATTAGTCTTCATTTCCGTGAAATATCTTTGTAAATAATCTTGATTGTAATCAGTCTGTAATATGAAAATAACAACGTTTAGTTGCTCTTTGTTGGCTGAAAACAGCGATTTTACTAAGTCGAATATAAATTAATTATTTTTTTTAAGGTATATTGTGTATGAGTTAATATGATACGGCATCACTAACGGTCGGGATATGACAGAAGTATATGGAGTAGGAGCCTTTTTACTGGCCGGATGCCAGATTTATGAGATGGCGGCATGTTGTTTTTCAGAAGCATACGAATATTACAAAAGTCTTCATTTTTGGTTCTAGAACATATAGACAGAGTAGGATTATTATTTTATGAAAAGGAGTTTCATACCGTATGAAAATATATTAAAAACAGTTCTTGCTGATAATCAGTTAGGTGTATAATGGGAAGAATATTTCTATTTGTAATAGAGAAAATCTCACTTTTATTCTATTTCAAATAGAAATAAATAATATATTTGCTAGAAATATATTATTTATCCGTAATATGAAACAATTACTGAAAGACATTATCACCGATCAAAAGACTTTTTTGGCAGGTAGGGATACCATCCCGCGCTACTTTTCCGAAAGTTATCTAAATAACGAAGAAATCATTATCGTTTCTGGAGTTCGTCGTTGTGGAAAATCCGTTCTCCTTCAGCAGATACGGCGAAAGATGCCGCAGCAAGATTACTTCTTCAACTTTGATGATGATCGCCTGACACAGTTTAGGGTGGAGCACTTTCAAGAGTTATATGAAGTCTTTGTAGAACTTTACGGCGAACAGAACACTTTTTATTTTGATGAAATACAGAATATTCCGGGTTGGGAACATTTTGTTAAACGGCTGTACAATTCAGGCAAAAAGGTATTTATCACTGGCTCCAATGCACGGATGTTGAGCAAAGAGTTGGGTACCTATCTTACGGGTTGCTATATTGCTATTGAACTTTATCCCTTTTCTTTTGCCGAGTATCTTACTTTTCACGGTAGAGATAAATTGCTTAAATCCGTATCGGGTACGGTGGAGCGTGGAGAGATACAGTCGTTGTTCGGCGCTTATTTCGTAGATGGGGGTTTTCCCATGTATCTTAAATCGAATGATGATATTGTACTGAAAACATTGTATGACAATATACTCTACAAGGACGTCATGGTACGCAACCAACTTGTTAACGAACGCGAAGTGAAAGAATTGGTGTATTATACAGTTAGTAATATCGGTAAGCCGCTCACCTATACATCTTTGGCTAAAGTGATTGGTGTTAAGAATCCTACCACGGTGAAAAACTATCTGGAATATATTGAGAATACTTACTTGCTATTTTCCCTTTCCCAACTGGATAATTCAGTAAAGACGCAACTACGCAATCCCAAGAAAGTATATGCGGTGGACAATGCCTTAATACGTCGTCTTGGTTTTCATTTTTCCGGTGAAGAAGGACGTCTATTGGAAAACCTTGTCTATGTGGAATTGCGTCGTCGGGGCGGTGAAATATACTATCATAATTCCGGTAAGGCTGAATGTGATTTTGTCGTGCGTGACGGATTCCGTGTTCGTCAGGCTATTCAGGTCTGCTTTCTGCTGGATGACCCCGATACTCGCGAACGTGAACTTCGCGGATTGTTTGATGCCCTCAACGCCTATAATCTCTCCGAAGGTACTATTGTGACAAACGCTTTTGCGGAAGAAGTTATAAGAGAAGGCAAGTCCGTTCATATCCTTCCTGCTTGGAAATGGCTTTTAGAGGCATATTGGGAAAAAAGATAGAGTCGGGCACCTATCATAGTAATACTTTCTTAATACCATCTCCGTACTTTCTCCACTTTTTTGCGCTCCAGCTAAGGCTTGATGAGATAAAGTTATAGTGGAGATGGTATGGAGATGGTACGGAGAAGGTATGGAGATGGTCTGACTCCCTTATACGCTGCATTTCCACTCTTTACGAATCTTTTATCTAGTTAAATATGCTAACATAGTAGGCGAGAACAGCATAGGCTATTGATTTAAATTTATACCACCTATTACCGTTTATATCCCCATAATAAGAACGTTATTCGCAAATATTAATACTTATCCGTCAAAATGAATAAGTCGGATAAAATGTTAATTTTTTAATTTTTATACATTTGTATATATTTTAAAATCAAATAGTTAACTAAATATACATGTTCGCATATAATATTTCTCCAAAAAAAGCTTTGTAAATTGATTTGCAAAAGTTACCTTTGCGAAGCACTACAGAAAATAAAAGCACAATCTATAAGAAGAGCGGCTTGGATAGAAACTGTGGTGTTACGTATAGTTATCATGAAAACGAACCTCCTGCGATAGGGGGACCTGAAACCATGAACGCTGAAGAGCAAACCTGCATAAAAAACGACTTGACCGGAAGGGTTTTTCACTCCCCCGGTGTCCCCAAAGAATGCCCTGTAGCAAACAAACCATCGGCTGACGATATACATTGGTACGTACTGCGTGTCACTTATAGTCGCGAACTGGCATTGAAAGACTATCTGGATCTTGTAGGAATAGAGAGTTTCATTCCCATGCACTACGAAATCGTGGTGCATGGCGAGCGTAAAGTCCGCAAGCTTGTTCCCGCCATCCACAATCTGGTCTTTGTCCGCTCCACCCGTGTGCAACTGGATGAAATCAAGAGAGTGAAAGCACTAACCCTTCCCATCCGTTACTTTATGGACCGCGAGACCCGTCGTCCACTAACCATTCCCGAACGTCAGATGCAAAGTTTTATAGCCGTAGCCGGAAACTACGACGAGCAGATCGTATACCTTGATGCTACTACTGTAGCCTTGAAGAAAGGCGACCGCGTACGCATCACCGATGGCATCTTCAAGGGAGTGGAAGGAGAATTTGTCCGGGTAAAAGGAGATAGGAGAGTGATGGTGGCTGTGCAGGGAGTAATGGCTGTTGCTACTGCCTTTGTTCATCCGTCAATAATAGAAGTAATAGAATAAAGATTTTATTTGATAAATTTTGAATAATGATTAACATTGATAAATTTATTTGTGAGCACATAACTTCGCGACCTGTTAGCATGTTTGCTTCTGACATAAGTCATCATAAAGAAGAACTTAGTAAAGAAATAAAAGGTAAGAGAGTGTTAGTTATTGGCGGCGCAGGTTCTATTGGAGCTTCATATATTCGAGCATTGTTACCTTTTCGACCATCAAAACTTGTTGTTATTGATTTAAGTGAAAATGGTCTGGCTGAATTGACTCGTGATTTACGTTCCACACATGGTATGTATATTCCTGATGAATATTACACTTACACTCTCAATTTTGCAGATCCTATTTTTGAACGTATATTTCGTGAAGAAAAAGGCTTTGACATTGTAGCTAATTTTTCCGCACATAAGCATGTGCGTAGTGAGAAAGATAAATATTCCGTTCAGGCATTAATTGAGAATAATGTAATAAAAGCCAAAAAGCTATTAGATTTACTAACAGAATACCCACCGAAACATTTCTTTTGCGTTTCTACAGATAAAGCAGCTAACCCTGTAAATATAATGGGTGCTAGCAAACGTATCATGGAAGACATGATTATGGCTTATACTTCAAAATTTAAAGTAACAACGGCTCGTTTTGCTAACGTTGCTTTTTCTAATGGATCGCTATTAGCCGGCTTTATTGATCGTATCATGAAAAAACAACCTCTAGCAGCTCCATGTGATGTAAAACGATATTTTGTATCACCCGAAGAAAGTGGTCAAATATGCATGCTTGCTTGCATATTAGGACAAAATGGAGAAATTTTTTTTCCAAAATTGGAGGAAGAAAGCATGATAACCTTTTCATCTATATGTGATAAATTTCTTGAAACTTTAGGCTATGTAAAGAAAGAATGTGCCACAGATGAAGAAGCCAAGAAATTTGCAGTTGAAATGTCGGAAAACAGTAAAGTATACCCTGTAGTCTATTTCAAAAGTGATACAACTGGAGAAAAAGATTATGAAGAGTTTTATATTCCGGGTGAAAAGCTCAATATGAGTCGTTTTACTTCTTTAGGCGTTATAGAGGAAGTAAAAAAACGTCCAATGAAAGAACTAAATGAATTCTTTGTTGAATTAGAGAATCTTTTTCATAAACCTGCTTTTACAAAATCAGAAGTCGTGATAGCCCTTAAACGTTTTCTTCCTAACTTTGAACATGAAGAAAAAGGTAAGAATCTAGATCAAAAAATGTAATAATATGGATACGCACTACGATAGTATTGTAGACTTTATACATCAGCTTTATAATACCGATAAAACAGTTCCGCTGCATGCTCCTCTATTTATTGGTAATGAAAAAAAATATCTGAACGAATGTATTGATACAACTTTTGTGTCAAGTGTCGGTAAATTCGTTGATCGTTTCGAAGAAGAAGTTGCAAAATATACTGGAGCTAAAAAAGCGGTTGTTTGCGTTAGTGGTACTAATGCTCTTCACATGTCTATGTTGTTAATTGGAGTAGAGCGCGAAGATGAAGTTTTGACACAAGCTTTGACTTTTATAGCTACTTGTAACGCTATAAGTTATATTGGTGCTCATCCTGTTTTTATAGATGTTGATAAAGATACATTAGGCCTTTCACCTACAGCAGTAGAGGCATGGTTGAAGAATAATGCAGAGTTAAAAAGCAATATTTGCTATAATAAAAAAACAGGAAAACGCGTCAAAGCATGTATTCCTATGCATACTTTTGGACATCCTGTTAAAATAGACGAACTGGCTGATATTTGTAAAAAATGGCACATTGAATTGATTGAAGATGCAGCTGAGAGTATCGGCAGCTTTTACAAAGGTCAACATACCGGAACCTTTGGTAAAATTGGTGCTATCAGTTTTAATGGCAATAAAACGATTACCACTGGTGGTGGCGGTATGTTATTGTTCCGAGATGAAGAGTTAGGTAAGCTTGCAAAGCATTTGACTACACAGGCAAAAGTTCCTCATCGTTGGGATTTTGTTCATGATCATATAGGCTATAATTATCGTATGCCTAATATTAACGCAGCTTTAGGTTGCGCTCAGTTAGAGAATTTGGAACGATATGTAGAGAATAAGCGTGAAACAGCAAAGAAATATACAGAATTCTTCAAAAACATTTCTGATATATTTTTTTTCACAGAGCCAGAAAACTGTCGTTCAAATTATTGGTTAAATGTTGTAATACTAAAGGATAAAGCACTTCAGCAAGACTTTTTAGAGTACACTAATGATCATGGCATAATGACCCGTCCTGTATGGGAACTAATGAATCGTTTGGAAATGTTTAAGAATTGTGAGACAGACGGTCTGGAGAATACTCAATGGTTGGCAGATAGAATTGTTAATATACCTAGTAGCGTAAGATTAAAATAATGAAAAAAGTTTGTGTCGTTACAGCTACTCGTTCAGAGTATGGATTATTAAAATGTCTGTTAGAAGAACTCAATCATAGTACTTTGCTACAATTACAATTAGTTGTTACAGGTAGTCATTTATCACCAGAACATGGTTTGACTGTACATGAAATAGAATATGATGGCTTTCAAATAGATAAAAAGGTTGAAATGTTATTATCTTCTGTTACTTCTACAGGAATTGGGGTATCTATGGGTATTTGTATGATTTCTATTTCAGAAGTCTTTATGGAATTGTCTCCTGATTTGTTGGTAGTATTAGGAGATAGATACGAATTACTTCCTATTTGCAATGTAGCCCTTATAATGCGTATTCCTATTGCTCATATATCTGGCGGTGACATTACAGAGGGTGCCATTGATGACCAAATACGGAATGCTGTAACGATGATGTCTGATTTGCACTTTCCTGCTACGAGTGAATCGGCAGAACGTATAGTTCGAATGCGTGGATCTGAAAAAAATGTTTTTGTTGTTGGAGAACCTGGGCTTGATAATTTTAGTCATTATAAATTGATGGATCGCAAAGCATTAGCTGATAATCTAAATTTATCAATTCAAACAAGATGGATTTTATTAACTTTGCATCCAGAAACAAAAGAAACTTTGAGCTATAATATAGAATTGGCTAATAATTTGATAAAAGCATTAGGTGAATTATATAATATTCAGATTATTATAACTCAAGCTAATGCAGATCTTGGAGGTGTGGAAATTAATGCTTTCTTTAGAGATGTGGCAAAGCAAGAGCCTGACAGGATTCGATGTTATGCATCTTTAGGTCAATTGAGATATTTAAGTTTTATGAAAGAGGTTTATTGTATGATAGGAAATTCTTCTAGTGGTATCGTAGAAGGTCCATTTTTGGGTATCCCTGTTATAAATGTAGGGAAACGGCAACTAGGTAGACATATTTGTCATAATGTAATAAATGTTTCAGGAACAATAGATAGCATAAGAAAAGCATTAGATGATATTTCAAAATTTGATGTGACTCCTGATTATTTTTATGGAGATGGAATGAGCTCTCGTAAAATTTTAACTCACATTCACCAATATTTATTATTATGATTAATTCTGTAATAGGAGGGGAATTTGAAATAGATTTATCGTATTTGTCCATTAAACGGAATCCTAATATTTTTGAAACAGGTTATTTTTATTCCTCTGGAAGATCTGCTTTTTATCACATCTTGTTATATATCAAGAAAAATCTATCCAATATTAAAACATTATTATTGCCGGATTACCTTTGCCCTTCTATTATTGAGACTGTTATTTATGCGGGTTTCAAATGGAAAACTTATCCTTTGTCCTCTTCGTTGCAAATTGATGAGTTAACATTTTCCTCTTTAGAGTGGCATAATTCGGCTGTATTACTTATTAATTATTTTGGATTAGTGGAAATGGACAATCAGGTGGCTTTTTTACGGAGACTACACCCTGATATTTGTATTATTGAAGATAATGTTCAATCTTTTTTTTCGATGTGGTCTGATACTGCAAGTGATTTTAGTTTTACTAGCTTTAGAAAAACGTTGCCTTTACCCGATGGAGGGTGGGTGAAGACTAAATATGTTTTAGAGGAGCCAAACTTAGAGAATACATTTGCTCAATATAAAATAGCGGGTAGTATATTGAAATCATTTAGGGAATATAGCTACTTTGATGATAGTTTATATTTGGATTTATTTAAAAGAGGTGAAGTGCTTATTAATAATGATTTAGATAAAGGAATTAGTAAAATATCAATAGAGTTACTGCAGGGATTTGATTTGCATAAAATAGCTGTTCTTAGACGTCGGAATGCAGAATTTTTGATTCATGGTCTGTTTGAAATGGGATTGAAACCTATATTGGAATTAGGAGAGTTTAATATTCCCCTTTTTATTCCTATTTATTTAGAAAAAAGAGATATGATAAGGAACAAGCTTTTTGATAACAGTATATATTGCCCTGTACATTGGCCTGCATATAAAGGATATCCTTTCCTTTCAAAAGGAAGGGAATTAGAAAAGCATGAATTATCTTTAGTTATAGATCAAAGGTATAATTTAAGAGATATGGATCGTATATTATCTGTTTTGAAAGGATAGAAAATGGCATATGCTCAATTATTAAATAAGTGGAATACTGTGTTGGATTTTTTTCTTCCTTCACAAAAAGATGTATATTTTACAGAAGAATATGTTAAACTTTATGAAACGAATAACGAAAAGGCTGTTTGTTTTGTATACAATGAAGGCGATTGTTATCTGTTGTTCCCTTATCTTCTCCGTATGTTCCAGATAGATAACAGAAGTTACTATGATTTTGAAACACCTTATGGATATGGAGGTCCTATAGTTAATACGCAGAATTGTGAATTTGCTGAAAGGGCTTTGAACGCTTTTTATAATTATGCGTGCTGTAATGGTTATGTTGCAGGTTTTATACGATTTCATCCTTTGCTAAAAAATGCAGAATATTGTACTTCTTTAGGGCAAACAATATCTGATCGTTATACGGTTGCCATTGATTTACAATCAGATATAGAGTCCGTGTGGATGGACGAAATACATACAAATAATAGAAATATAATTAAAAAAGGCCTGAAGAATGGATTGCGGTTTATTGCTGATTATAGATACGATTATTTGAATGAGTTCATAGCGCTATATAATCAGACAATGAACAAACTTAATGCAGATAATTTTTATTATTTTCCAAACTCTTATTATATTCAATTGCAAACAAATATTCTTAATAGTTTTTTAGGAATAACTCTATATGGTGATAAGGTAATTGCTGCAGCTATATTTTTTTACTCTGAAAAAATTGGTCATTATCATTTGTCTGGAAATGATAAATCTATGTTAAAATTATGCCCTAATAATTTTATGCTTTGGGAAGCGGCGAAAGAACTGAAAATCAAAGGTGTTGATTCTTTTCATTTAGGCGGAGGAACAGATTCTGATGAGCACAATTCTTTGTTTGAATTTAAAAGGAAATTTTCTAAATCAGTATATCAATTTAAAATTGGGAAAATAATTTTTAATCAAATGATTTATAATAAGTTGTGTATTAAATGGGAGCATGATAACCCGTATAAGAAATTTATGTATCAGCATTATTTATTGAAATATAAATATTAATATGAGTGTATATATTATAGCAGAAGCTGGTGTTAATCATAATGGCCGTTTAGATTTGGCATTCCGCTTGTGTGATATAGCGAAAGACGCAGGTGCAAATGCTGTAAAATTCCAAACATGGAAAACTGAAAAAATAGTAACAAGATCTGCGGCTTTGGCTGCATATCAGATGCAAAACATTCGATTAACAAATGCTTCTCAGTTTGAAATGTTGAGGAAATTGGAACTTTCTTATGAACAGTTTGCGAAGATTCAATCCTATTGTAATGATATTGGCATTGATTTTTTATCGACTCCTGATGAAGAAGAGAGTTTAGCTTTTTTGATGAGTTTGAACCTCCCTGTGATAAAAATAGGGTCAGGAGAAGTAACTAATATACCATATCTTCGTAAAATCGGTTCATATAAAAAGCCCGTAATTCTTTCCACTGGCATGTCTTATATAAGTGATGTGGATATTGCCTTAAGAACTTTGCATGGTGCTGGGGCTGCGGATGTTACCTTACTTCATTGTACTACTAATTATCCATGTCCTATGGGAGAAGTGAATCTTTGTGCCATGCAAACCTTGAAGTTTACTTTCAAATGTAATGTGGGATACTCTGATCATACTTTAGGTATTGAGGTTCCAATTGCTGCTGTTGCCATGGGGGCCAAAATCATCGAGAAACATTTCACTTTAGATAAGACAATGAATGGTCCTGATCATAAAGCTTCGTTAGACCCTGCAGAACTAAAACTAATGGTTGACGCTATAAGAAACATAGAGAAAGCTCTTGGTGATGGCATTAAACAACCTAATTCTAGTGAAAATAAAATTTCCTCTGTTGTATTGAAGCGTATAGTAGCTAAATTTCCTATAAGTATAGGAGACACCTTTTCTGATGAAAACCTAACAGTTAAACGTACAGATATGGGGGTGAGTGCAAAGGAATGGGATTTGGTTATTGGGAGGAAAGCTTATAAAAATTATTCTATTGACGAACCAATAGTATTATAAATTAAAAATGAATTATTTAGTTATTATACCAGCAAGAGGAGGTAGTAAAGGTATCCCTTACAAGAATATAAAAGAGTTGGGCGGTAAACCTCTTATCACTTATTCTATTGATATAGCTCGTCAAATAACCTCTGATGAAAATATTTGTGTTTCTTCTGACGATGATAAGATTATTCATGTAGTTGAAGAATATGGTCTTTCTGTTCCTTTTAAGCGACCTGCCAAACTAGCAACAGATAATGCAGGTACAGATGGAGTTCTTCTTCATGCATTGAATTATTATGAAAGTATTGGACAATCTTATGAATTAATTGTATTGCTGCAGCCTACTTCTCCATTTAGAAAAAAAGAACATATTATAGAGGCATTAAAATTATATAGTTCATCAGTAGACATGGTTGTTTCTGTAAAAGAAGCTTCTTCTAATCCATATTATAATACTTTTGAAGAAAATCATGATGATTTATTAGAGATAAGTAAGGGAGATGGAAAGATTGAAAGGAGGCAAGATGCTCCTAAAGTTTGGGAATTTAATGGTTCTATTTATGTTATTAATTCACAAAGTCTGAGAGCTAAAGGTATGTCTGGCTTTACTCGCATAAGAAAATATGTGATGGATGATGTCTATTCTATAGATTTGGATACCTTATTCGACTGGAAAATGGCCGAGCTGATGTTGAAAGAAAATTTAGAAATGTAATGAAGAATTATTCAAAATATTTAATTAAAGAAAATCAAAGCGTTCTGAATGCATTGAAGAAACTGAATGATTTTGAAAAAGATGATGCATTAACATTGTTTGTTTTAGATGATAAAGATTGTATGCTGGGAACATTGACTGATGGTGATATTCGTAGAAGTTTGGTAGCTGGTTTACGTTTAGAAGAGGCTATCTCGAGCATCATGCACCGTAATTTTCATTATTTAGATGATAGAAAGATCTCTGTACAATGTATCCATTCTTTTAAAGAAAAAGGTGTTATTCTAGTTCCAGTGCTTGACAGTAACAGAAAAATTGTAGATGTAATAAATCTTAAATCTCAAAAATCCTATTTGCCAATTGATGCTGTCCTTATGGCAGGCGGTAAAGGAGAACGTTTACGCCCGTTGACAGAGAAAATACCTAAACCATTACTTAAAGTAGGTTCCAAAGCTATTATTGACTACAACATAGATAGTCTGCTATCTTATGGAGTTAGACATATTTCAGTAACGGTTAATTATTTACATGAACAGATAGAGGAGCATTTTGCTATAAATCGAAATGGTGTAATGATTTCGTGTGTTCATGAGCCTAAATATTTGGGTACTATTGGTTCCGTAAGACTCGTTGATAATTTTTATAATGATACGGTTTTGTTGATGAATTCTGATTTATTTACTAATATAAACTATGAAGATTTTTATCTTCATTTTAAGGATCACAAAGCTGATATGTCAGTTGCAGCAATTCCTTATTCTATTTCTGTGCCTTATGGAATATTAGAGCTGGATGGAAGGGATATAAAGGGAGTACGTGAAAAACCGACTTATAATTATTATGCTAATGCTGGTATTTATTTGATAAAGAAAAAACTGTTGAATAGAATTCCTCAAGGTGTGTTTTTTAATGCTACTGACTTTATGGAAATGCTCATTCATGAGAAGTTGAAAGTCATTCGCTTTCCAATTACCGGATATTGGATTGATATAGGAAAACGTGAAGAATTGGAACGAGCTAGCGAGATGGCAAAACACATACTGTAATCTATATATATGAAGACTTTTGTTTTTTTTTGTAGAGAAGAACTCACAAATTTATATTATTTGATAGATGCTTTTCTATCGCAGGAATGTACAACTCTATTTTTGTGCTATGGTGAGAAAGAGCAGAATGCTTTAAAAAGCCGTGGAGTCAATGATGATCATATAGTTGTATTTAAACATGCTTTGGAAGAAGAGCTGAAGAATAAAGAACTTAATTTGAAAGAGTTACAATATATTGATTCTTTATTCAGATTGGAAACAAATGGACGTTTTACCTTGAATGGAAGTATCCAATATGATAGAGGATTTTCATTCTTGGAAAATGAAGAAGCTTTATTATTAGCTCAGTCATATTATCGCTTTTGGGATAAATTTTTAAGAGCTTATAATGTAGCTTGTGTGTTGCATGAAATGCCTTCCTTGTTAATGAACCATATGTGTGCTGTTGTATGCAAACACTTAGGAATTATTTATTTACATAACATTATTATAAGTGGTGAGGCTAAATACTCATATTTGAATATTATAGGAGATGATTATAGCTGTCCTCAATTACATAAAGAATATTTTGTTGCTCAAAAAGATCCTTCTCGAATAGATGTGCTTCGATGTAAGAAATTTATTTCTAATTTTAGAGAATCTTACCAAATTTTATGTTCTAACATTTCAGTACAGCCTTCTTTAAGAAGATGGTTATTTAAAGCAATTCGTGAAAGGGCAAGAACTATAATTCTTAAAAGTAAATATGATAGACTAATTGATAATATAGATTATTGGTTGATACATAATAAAGAAGCTGAAGAAACATTTTGGAATTTGGTGAGTTATCGTAGGCATTTAAATTTTGATAATCCTGTATTTGGGGAGAAATATTATTTTTATCCTTTTCATCTGGAACCAGAAGCAACAGTTTTATATAGTGCTGATGGGATATATGAAAATCAAGTGAAATTGATACAAAATATAGCAGCCTCTTTGCCCGTTGGTTATTATCTATATGTAAAGGATCATCCTCATTATATAGGTTATCGTGATTTAATCGATTACCTTCGCTTATTAAATATTCCAAATGTGCGTTTACTTCATTCATTTATAAGTGGTAAATCAATTATAGCTAGCTCTGTAGGAGTTATCACAATTAATGGCACAGCCGGATTAGAAGGCTTATTATTGGGAAAGCATGTTTACACATTTGGAAATGCTTATTATAATATTGCGGAGAGGGTGCATTACGTGCGCAATATTCGCGATTTATCTCGGCTTCTGCAAGATACTAAAGATAAGGTATATGTGTGTGATGATGATTTATATTTGTTTGTACATGCATATTTAAAAGCGCAACAATTTGGAATGATTGATTATTTTGGAGGACGTTCAAGTAAACTAGATGTGGATGAGCGTGAGAATGCAAGAACTATAGCCAGTAATATCTTAAATTTTATATCAGATATGTCTAAGCATATTACAGATTGAGTATGAAGTTGTATTGTTGTAAGGTTGTTAAAAAAAGTGTCTTTTTGTTTCATTTATTGCAAGTAAATAATGGGTGTAGTATATATTTGATTACTAATATCTGTATTAGTTTATTGGGCTTTATTCGCTCCTTTGTTTATATGAATGGCATTAAGGATCTCTCTAATCTTGGGTATCTAACTATTCTTCAAACAGTAATAATGTTTATAGGTCTGTTTCAATTAGGATTGATAAATGGAGGTTTTAGGCTTTATGCAGGAGAGCATGCGGAAAAAGGGAGGATTAACGATCTGCTATTTACCTATTTTTTTCTGTTATTGTGTATACTCCTTTTGTGTGCTTATCCATTAAGCCTTTTACTCCCTGAGCTGCCAATATTTTTCTTGTTTGTATCTGTTGTTATAGGTATATTAACCTTGGTTCAAAATTGGCTGTCTAATGTGTTATTAGCAACTTACTCTTTTCAGTTACTAAATAGAGCTAATATAATATCGTCAGTTTGGGTGTGTATGTTATTGCCTTTGGTTTATGAATGGGGAATACTTGGAGCTCTTTGTTGCTTATTTATTCAGCCTTTTGTATTCAGTCTTTTGGTTTTAAAGCGGGGCAAGGTGTTTCCCTTGCATTTTACTATTGACTTTAAACTTGTAAGGCAAATATTGGCATGTGGTTTTATACCGTTTCTTTCAGGCATATTTGTTGTCATAAATATCCAATTGGAACGCTGGGGTATTTTAAAATTGTTAGGTACTGAAAGTTTAGGATTGTTTTATTTAGTGTTCCTATATTCTACTGTTTTCACTTTGTTGCCTAATTCATTGTTGTCTTTGTTGTTTCCAATGGCTATAAAAGCTTTTGAAAAAAATGATTTTATTACATTCAAGCGAATTATAAAAATAGATATAGGATTATTAGTCTTGTATTCTTTAATAGTCTTTCTCTTAACTTATTTTTTATTAAAGCCAATAGTTGCTATTTTTTTCCCAATACATTTGGCTGGGATTAAATATGTTTATTATGTCTTTCCTGGTTTAGTAGCTGTGAATTTCACTCATCCTATGTCGCTATTTTTTCAATCTGTAATAAAGCTTAAACCCATCCTAATTATGGATATCTTATCTTTAATCTTATATTTTATAGGTGGACTTTCTTTTATATATTTTTCAACTATAAATTTAGAAAAGGTTGCCTTTTTAAAGAGTGGAGTTTCTATTTTCATGTTATTAGGCTATTTTATTTTTTTTATTTTAATAAAGAGGACTTATGATGTCACTAAAACAAATTGTCCGTAATATATTATCTCCTATAATATGGAACTGGCTGAATTGGAAATATGATACAAAAATAGAAGAGTATTCAGTTCCGTTTTCTATTAAATTAGGACGTAAAGTTATAATAAGGAAAGGTACAGAGATTGGACCGAATGTTGAGATAGGAGATTATTCTTATATTAGTGGACCTAATAGCTATGTTGAAGATGCTGTAATTGGAAAATTTACTTCAATAGCTCGTCAGGTTGTAATTGGGGCCAGTGGACATAATTACAAATGGGTTACTACAAGTCCTATTATAGTGGATGCGAGTTATGGGTTTATCAAAATAAATCATATACAATTGCAAAAAAAAGCTCCTACGATTGGCAATGATGTTTGGATTGGAATGAATGCTATTATTATGCGAGGCGTTCAAATTGGTGATGGTGCAGTAATTGCAGCTGGATCTGTTGTTACAAAAGATGTTTCACCATATTCTATTGTTGGGGGAAACCCGGCAAAACACATAAAATTCCGTTTTTCAGAGGATACTATAGAGCGATTACTTGAAATGAAATGGTGGAATTGGTCCGAAGATAAAATTCGACGGAATATAAAAATGTTTTATGATTTAAAAGAGTTGTAAATATGACTATTATTTCAGTATTTCGCCGTTTAGTAAGTGAATGTTATCTTTTATGTAACCGTTGGCAATTTGGATCATTAGGTAAAAAATGCTTTATATATTTGCCGTTGGAAATTCGTGGAAAAAAAAATATATATATAGGAAATGATGTTTCTATAGGTGACAAAACATGGTTAGCAACTTTGTTAATTGATAATAAGGAAACTGCAAGATTAGTGATTGGTAATGGTGTAGTAATAGGACATATGAATCATATATATGCTACAGGAAGAGTTATAATAGAAGATAAAGTGTTAACGGCTGATAGAGTGTATATAAGTGATAATCTCCATGAGTATAGAGATGTTAGATTACCTGTTGTAGATCAGCCAATTAGGCAAATATCTCATGTGAGAATTGGTGCGGGTTCTTGGCTAGGAGAAGGTGTTTGTGTTATAGGTGCAAAAATAGGAAAGGGATGTGTCATTGGGGCAAATGCTGTAGTAACAAAAGATATTCCGGATTATTCGGTAGCTGTTGGTATACCGGCAAGGGTTATTAAAAAATACAACTTCAATACGGAACAATGGGAAAAGATTGTTATTTCCTAATTTTTTTGTTTGAACGTTTTGGTATGTTGTAATATGTATAAATAAAAAAAATAATGAAGTGAAAAGTATTCTTGTTACAGGTGCTAATGGTTACATTGGGCATCATGTTATTAAGCAATTATTAGATTTTGGCTATCAGGTGATAGCATGTGATATCCATTTTGTAGATATTGATAGCCGAGCAAAATTAGTACAGTATGATATTTTTCAGCCTATTCTGGATGATCTTTTTGAAAGATTAGGAAGCCCAGATATTTGTTTACATTTAGCTTGGAGAGATGGTTTTATTCACAATTCAAGTAATCATATATTGGATTTGTCTGCTCATTATAGATTTTTGATAAACTTGATTAATGGAGGAGTAAAACATTTGGCTGTTATGGGTACAATGCATGAAATAGGATATTTTGAAGGAAAAGTTGATGAGAATACTCCTTGTAATCCGATTTCATTATATGGTATAGCTAAGGATACTTTACGAAAAAGTTTGTTTCAATACTGTCCTTCCCATAATTGTATTCTACAATGGTTGCGTGGGTATTATATTATAGGAGATGATTTAAAAAATCACTCGATATTTTTCAAGTTGTTACAAGCTGCTAATGAAGGGAAAAAACATTTTCCATTTACGACAGGAAAAACAAAATATGATTTTATTACTGTTGATAAATTATCTTATCAAATTGCTTGTGCTATATCTCATGAAGATATTTCCGGTATCATTAATTGTTGTTCGGGGTATCCTGTTTCATTAGCTGAAAAAGTAGAAGAATTCATTGTAAAATATAATCTAAATATTCAATTGGATTATGGTGTCTATCCAGAGCGTCCTTATGATTCTCCTGTCATTTATGGCGATTCAACAAAAATAGAAAGTATACTTCAAAGTGAGAAATAATAGAAGTAGTATTTTAGCATCTTTATTGCCAAGGGGTTATTTATTCCTTTCAATTCTTGCTTCCGGGGGAATATATGGTGTCCTTTGGGGACCTCAAATTAAATTCTTTTTATTACTATTTGGCATATTTAGTATTGGATTGTTATCATATGGCAAACGATCTTCTTTAGTTTTTAGTAAGTTTGATATATTTTTATTATATACTATTATCCTTTTTTCAGTACTACATTCTGGAATGAATTTTTTGTGGACAGAGGATTTATCTCACTATAGAGCATTAATTATTGCATTTACTTGTAGCGTACTTTATTTAAGAATAAGAAATTATGATAAACATGAGATAATGAATGATTTTTATTATTGTCTATTGCTGATAATGTGGCATGCCTTTATTAACCTATTGTTATCGTTAATAATACCAAATCAATTTTATCCAATGAGTTATGAAATTTCTTCTGATTCTATTTATTCAACTTATAAAAATATTTTTTTTATTTCTAGTAGCTATTCGACTGAAAATATGGATGTATCTACTGTTATATTTCGTTTAAACGGGTGGTTTTGGGAGCCAGGAGTTTTGCAGTTTTATCTTAATATCTTATTATACCAGATATTATTTGTGAAACGGAAATGTTTTAAACTATTATATATTATTATTCCTTCTTTAGTCGCTACTTTTTCAACGACAGGTATGATTATTATGATGATAATGATCATAACATATTGGCTTAGGCGAAAAAATGATTTTAAGAAATTTGTTATTGGGATATTAATTTCTATTATTTTAATACCAATAGGAAGCTTTATTGTATATAATAAATTTACCGATAACAAGCAACAGGCATCTGCTACAGCTAGAACTGTAGATACGATTCTGCCTTTACTAATATCCGTAGAAAATCCTGTTTGTGGATTAGGATTAGGGAATGATGATGCTTATTTTAAGGAATTAAAAAAAAGAGTCCCAGATAGTAGTTTACATGATAGAGGGGTATCTAATGGTATTTCTTCTTCATTTATGTACTTAGGTGCTGTTACTGCTTTTATATTTTGGATTTTATATGTTTGTTCACCTTTGTGGAAAGGTAATAGACTATTGCTAATCGTCTTTTTACTAGGATTTATAGGTGAGCCTATCGTGTTTACCATAATAGGATTGATTCCTTTTGTCTTTTCTCTTTATTTTTTAATTTTCTGTAGGGGAAAAAAATATAATAATGAAAACTTTATTTATAGGACCTCGTTTTTATAGTTATCACAAAGCAATTATTAATGAAATATCTAAATCTTCTGATGTTATTTTTTATTCAGAAGTTCCTTATGGTGGAAAGTTTTACTTTGGTGTAAAAAGATTTTTCCCCTCGAAAACGAATTTTCTACAAAGACGATATGCAGAAAAGCTTTTTAATGTGATAAAGACTCATTGTATTAATCAATTATTTATAATCAGAGGATACGGAATTGATGCCAATTTATTGAAATGTGTAAAGTTATATAATCCAAATATAACAATTATAAATTGTCAATGGGATGCTATTGCAAATAATCCCAATGGATATAATTTATCTCAATGGGCGGATCGAAATTATACATTTGATATAAAAGATGCTGAAGCTTATAACTGGAATTATTTACCATTATTTTATAATTGGGAAAAATTAAATAATAGCCACGTTTCTATAAAAAAAGATATCGATATATTGTTTGTTGGGGCTTATCATTCAAACAGAAGTTTTAAAATTAAAGAATTAAATAAATATTGCATTAAAAATAATATAAATTTTAAGTACTATATATATGTTCCATTTTATACATATATTAGAGACTTTTTATTCACTCACTCTATTTCCTTTAAAGATATCAAATTTAGGACACTAAATAGAACAAAATACATATTACTATTACAAAGGAGTAAAAGTGTTCTTGATATTCAGTATTGTAACCAAAGCGGCTTGACAATTCGTACAATAGAAGCACTATCAATAGGAACAAAAGTTATAACAACTAATCCCAATATATTAGAATCTGAATGTTATAATAAAAATAATGTCTTTATTTGGAATGAAATTTCTTATATGAAAATTAATTTATTTTTGAGAAATTCTTTTGATACATCACAAAAAGGATTAATCGATTTACATACATGGTTAAAAAGGATGTCAGTAATATAAAGAGAGATAACTATGCCAAAAGAAAGAGCGTTTAAATATTCAAATAAAATACTTGTTATTAATGACTTTTTAGAAGGGGGAGGGGCTGAAATTGTTTTCAATCATGTGTGTGATATTCTAAAGTCTAGTGGCTTTAGAGTAACGCAATATGCCGGACGTAACAAGATAACAAAACAAAATTCTCTATTTTCATATATATTTTCATTTAAAAACATGTCTCGCTTAGAACATTTATTATATAAAGAAAGTTATGATATGGTTTATTTAATGAATTATACTTATTCATTATCACCTTCTATTTTGCTAGCAATCAATGCATATAAAAAACATAATCCAAATTTTCGTGTTATTTATAATGCACATGATTTTCATTTAATATGTCCCAATAGTGGACTTATATATTATAAGAAGAAAAAGATTTATAAATTTCAGTTTCCTGTCCGTATTTCAAAGTTTTTTTGGGAAAAACTAGATCACAGATTTGGCTATAGTATGTTAAAAAAAACACAATGGCTATTAGCATATAAGATATTTCATTTACATAATGTTATAGATTTGGTTCTTTGTCCTAGTATTTTTTTGTGTGAGAGAATTCGTGAATTTTACCCAAATAAAAAAGTTTTATTATTGAGAAATCCGGTAGGTAATATTCCTATATCAGTAAACGTAAAGTCTATAAATATCAATCATATAATTGATTTTGTATTTTGGGGAAGGTTGTCTGTTGAGAAAGGATTAGAAGAATTTATACTTGCATTAAAGAATGTTTCTTTCTCTTATCGTTTTTCGATTTTTGGTGAAGGACCTGAAAAAGAAAATTTGCAGCGTTTAATTAATGAAAATAAGTTACAAAATAGAATTCTTTTAAAGGGAAGGCTTTCTTGGGAACTAATGATGCAAGAAGTTGAAAAGTATGATATATATATTCTTTCTTCTTTATGGTATGAAAATGCACCTCTTTCGATAGTCGAAGCTGCGGCAAAAGGCCTTTCTATTTTTACTATGGAATATGGCGGAATGAAAGAATTAGGTGATATTGTGGGAAATTGTTATTATATGAATGCAATAAATGCTAATGAAATAGAATTACTCGTTCAAAAATATAGGAAATCTACTCCTTCGGTATCAGATTTGTCTGAATTCTCATTAGAAAGTTTTAAGCATAATTTGCTTAAATATGTAACAATAAATAGTGAATAGTAAAAAAAACAATATAATGCCCACAATTACACATTTATTTAAAACTTATTTTCCTGATACTCAAGGAGGATTAGAAGAAGCAATTCGTCAAATAGGAAAATATGCGCTGAAGGAAGGATATGATGTAAAAGTTATATCCGTATCACATAACCCAAATAATCAATATCTGGATGGAATTAAATGTGTTTCATATAAAAACGATCTGAATATTTCAACAATGCCAATCAGTTTTAAATTAGTGAAGGACTTTTGGAAAATTATTGATGAAACAGATATTATTCAGATCCATTCTCCTTACCCTTTTGTTGAATTATTGACACTTTTTCATAAGATTAGTAAACCTATTATATTAACATATCATGCGGAAATTGTGGGACGAGATTTTTTTGTTAAATGTTACTATCCCTTTTACAAAAAATTATTCACTAAAGTCAATGTTATTGTACCCACAAGTTTGAATTTGGCAAAATCAACTCCTATTTTAGATTACTATCCAGATAAGATATATCCTATAAACCTTTGGCTAGATCAAGAACGTTTTTTGAGACTTGACGAACCGCTAGAAGAATTTAAAGAATTTGTTTTGCAATTGGGAGACTTCGCATTATTTGTGGGAGTACTTAGACGATACAAAGGATTGAGTACTTTGTTAGATGCTGCAAAAAATATAAAAAGAAATATCGTAATTGTTGGAAAAGGCCCTGAAATGCTAAATTTGAAAAATAGAATTATTTCTGAAAAGATTAGTAATATATTTTTATTAGGTTATCAATCAGATGAGAATATTGCATTTCTTTTAAAAAAATGTTCTTTTTTCGTTTTACCTTCTAGTACTAGAGGCGAATGCTTTGGACAAGTTCTTTTAGAAGCTAGCTATTTCCATAAGGCTCTTATTTCTACAGAATTAGGAACAGGAACAAGCTTCGTAAATATAGATAATTTAACAGGTTTTGTTGTCCCCCCTCAAGATGCTATTGCACTTCAAGATAAAATGAATTATTTATTTGAAAATAAAGATATTTCTGTAAAAATGGGGGAGAATGCGTATAAGCGATATAGAGATAATTTCACGGAAAACATACAAGGTAAAAAGTACATTGAACTGTATAAAAGACTTCTTGAGGAAAAATATTAGCAAATATGAGAGTACTTATTACCGGAATTCATGGTTTTGTAGGTTCAAACTTACTTAAAACAATAAAGACTGATAATAGCCTTTATGGACTCGACATTATAGCACCCGAAAAAGAGGATATAATCAAGACTTTCTTATGGAAAGATATAGAGAGTACTCCGCAAAATATGCCTCAATTTGATGCTATTATTCATCTAGCCGGTAAAGCTCACGATACAAAGAACCAATCTGCAGCTCAAAGTTATTTCGACATAAATACAGGACTGACTCAAAAGATATTCGACTTTTTCCTTTCTTCATCTGCTAAGAAATTCATTTTCTTTAGTTCGGTGAAAGCTGCTGCGGATAGTG
>Ga0183101_1000111_pt2 | contig 23097 bp, 14 predicted proteins | sample Biomet3_FD_127790 | JGI IMG/M metagenome (GOLD analysis project Ga0183101, IMG submission 127790) | Microbial communities from bioreactor (seeded with sewage sludge) at LBNL, California, USA - Biofuel metagenome 3 | ecosystem: Engineered > Bioreactor > Anaerobic > Unclassified ...
ATAATTAAATATTCACTAATTTTATCAACTGTATTTTTATCTAAAGCGCTTAAAACAAGACTAGAATAACGAGTATCACTTGGATAAGACTTCATTTCACTTATCACATCTTCTAATGATTTAAATTTCTTATAAGTACGACCAATATTATCAGTAGCGGCTTCTAAAGTATCGGCCACCGAAAGAATATCAATCGGTGTTTGATTGACCGTTTTAAAATCGTTATCAACATGTAAATAGCCACCTAAATGGTTGTGATATAAGTGGTGATATAGGGCAACATCTTGAATTAAACTTCCAAAAGTATTACTTAATAAAGAAACACTATAGTTTGGATGCTGACGGATTAAGTCAAACTCTTTATCAGTTAAAGGACGATAACAATTTGAAATAATATCAACGAGTGGCGTCTTACCAACATCATGGAGTAAGGCTCCACGATAAATTAAATCTTTGATTTCTTCTTTATTCTTAATGACCTCATCACGTGTTGGATAACTATTATTAATTCCAATAAATTGTTCAGGATTAGATTCTAATAGAGTTAAAGCGAGAATACGTGAAATTTTGGCAACTCCTAATGAGTGAACATAAGTTGGCATATCTTGAATTTTAACTAGATTTAAATATAAATCTGAAGCATGCGATCCATCTTCAAAGAAACTAACGGCACAAACCAAATCGAAATAACCTTTATAAGCATAGTTTACGAACGTAGTTTTCTTTAGATGCTTTAAATAAATCAGTGCATCTTTAACAATCTGATCAATAAAAGTGCGTTTTTCGCTATCACTCATTTTGGCATAATTTTTAACAAGAACAACTAAAATCGCTCGATAATGGAAAGCACTCGAAATTGATTTTAAAGTTTCGTCGCTGTCTTGATACTTAATGACTAAACCATCAACAAAATCGAGTAAATCTTTAAAGGTAATTTCATTACGTAAATATCTTAGAATTTGATAACGATAGGCTTCAAGTTCGGGACTTGGAAATTTCATCATTTCGGTGTTATTTTTATAGTCATTATAAGTGGACTCAACTGCATCAAAAATAATTTTTTGATATTTCTCATCAATTTCAATGTTTTGAACCATTAAAGTAATATATTTTGTGATATTTCTTTTAACGGTTTGTTCAAATAGTGCAAAATGAAAATCTGGATCTTTTTCTCTTACATCTTTTCTTCGTGCAAAATTGATATAGTTAAGGGCAACATCAATACTTTCTTTATAATAGTTATTTTCTGGTTCTTTAATTGAAATAGTTTGGTTAGCATAGAATTTTAAAAAGAGCTCACGATTCTTTTTATCTAATTCAAAATAGTGGGCAATATAGTAATTGAGATTATCATATAGATGTTCATATAAGTTAGTTCCATAAACACGCGAGATCGAATAAGCGCATTTAAAGTTATAATATAATTCCTCAACTGTTAAATTTAGATCATTATTTTTCTTCGCAACTTCCAATAATTTTGAATGGATTAAAAAGGCAAACTCCGCATCTTTTGACATAAAGAAGTCGGTTAAAGTGTTGGCAAACGATTGAAGTTCAAGGAACTCTTCTTTATTAATTGGTTCGTTTAATCTAGCAATTAAAAGGCTCATCAAGCACTTATTTTTTTGAAATAAAGTATTTGTTTCTTTTGCATGGTTATATAAATCGTTTAAGATTTTTTGGTCATTATTAATATCATCATAAACGATGTTTTGAAGTTCACTTTGTTTTTTAAGATTATTTAAATAATTCTTTTGGATTTCTAATTCCATACCTTTATTATAAAACTAAAAAAATAAAATAATCGTAATGTTGTTAAAGTTATTTATTTTTTTAATATCAATTATTAGTGTTTAATAGATGAGATATTTAAAAAAACGACTACTGGTGGGGTAGTCGTTTCTATTATAGAGGAGGTCAATCCTTAATAATCAATTTATTTTAAAGCATTTTAAGGTTATATCAACTGCTTTTTTCATATATTCTTCATTATATGAAAAACTACTATCATAAAAGCAGTGGTTAGCTCCTACGACAGTTTCTAGCTCACTTTCTTTATAACATTTAGTTGCTTCTTCACTAACCGATAAAGGAACGACGACATCGCTAGTTCCATGAACTAACAAAACTTTATAGTTAATGTTTTGCATATCTTTATAAGGATCATAATTAAGGATAGAAGAATAATAAATTTTCCCTAATTTCATTCCAAATACAGAGATTGTATCTGGTATTTTTGATTCATCGCTATAGGTTGCTCTTGCGCCGCCAGGTATATTAAAAGCAGGGTACCATAAAATACAACCCTTAATATCGGTTCTGGAATTTGCCACCATATTAGTAACGAGTCCACCTTGTGATTCGCCAATCAAATAGATTTCATCAGTATCGACAAAATCCCAAGTTTTAGCAGTTTCAATTACTTTATTTAAGTCTGCTTTTTCAGTAAAAATTGACATATCAGTCGTGCTACCAGTGGATTTAGAAGCAATTGATCCGCCACAAAAGTGAAAGTGATAAATGTTATATCCAAGAGGGGCGAGTTTTGCTAATAAATCCTCATAGATTTTTTCATTTCCATTAAATCCATGTGAACAAATCAGTAGGGGATTTTTACTTTTATTATTTTTTGGTTTAGTAATTAATCCATATATATCTTTATTATTTTCTTTATCCGTCACATGTAACTCTTCAGTTGTGTATTCATAGTTTGGCGAAGAATTACAGCCAGACATCGTAAAACATACCGATAATAAAAAGGTGCAAGGAACGAGATTTTTAAAAATATTCATAATATTTACCTACTAAATTTATTATAGGTAAGATAAAAAGTATATAAGTACCAATATTAAAGATTTATTTATCAATTATTTAAGATATTTCTTTTGATTTATAAAAATGGGTGGTTTACTATATGGTTTTTATAAAAGTAGACAAATAAAAAGGCTCTTAAACCTTATGGTTTAAGAGCCTAATTTGGTTAATTCTTAATTAACTATTTAGCAGCTTTTTTAAGAGCTTTCTTTTCTCTTTCGACTAAAATCTCCGATTGAGCAGCAGCTAAACGAGCGATTGGAACACGGAATGGTGAGCAGCTGACATAGTCAAGACCAACTCTATTGTAGAAGTTGATACTGGCTGGATCGCCACCGGTTTCACCACAAACACCAATTAAGAGTTTCTTATTGGTAGCTCGACCTCTTTCGGTCGCAATCTTGACGAGTTCACCAACACCTTCAACATCAACAGTTTGGAATGGATCAAATTCATAGATCTTCTTCTCTTGATAGGCTGGAAGGAATTGTTGGACATCATCACGGCTGAAGCCGAGAGTTAATTGAGTTAAATCGTTAGTACCAAAGCTGAAGAATTCGGCTTCTTTAGCAATGTTACCAGCTTGTAAACAACCTCTTGGAATTTCAATCATCGTACCAACGTGGTAGTGAAGCTTCTTGCCAGCTTTTGCAAGCTCGCCTTCAACAGCTTCAACAACAACATTCTTGGCATACTTAAATTCTTTGAGTTCACCAGTTAATGGAATCATGATTTCTGGTTCGACATCATGACCTAAATCTTTACTAGCTTTTAAGGCTGCTTGAATAATAGCAGTAGCTTGCATTCTATAGATTTCTGGATATAAGACACAAAGTCTAACACCACGGAAGCCCATCATTGGGTTGGCTTGATGTAATTGATTAATTCTATCTTTGACCTTTTGAACTGGAACGTTTAACTTCTCACTGATTTCCTTAATATTCTCTTCATCATGGATATCAGGTAAGAATTCGTGTAGTGGTGGATCAAGTAAACGAATACAAACATTGTCTTTTGGACAGCTCATATACATTTCATAGAAATCTTCGACTTGGTATGGTCTTAATCTTTCAAGTGCGGCAACACGTTGTTCGGTTGTATCACTTAAAATCATACTTCTCATATTAAGAATTCTATCGACACCGAAGAACATACGTTCAGTACGGCATAAGCCAATACCTTCACTTCCGAACTTAGCAGCATTAGTTGCATCAAGTGGGGAGTTGCAGTTAGCACGAATTGCTAATCTTCGATATTTATCAGCCCAGCCCATAATTCTACCAAAGTCACCACTTAAGCTGGCTGGAACCATCTTAACAGCACCAAGATAGACATCACCGGTTGAACCATTAACACTTAAAACATCTTTTTCAGTATAGACTTTACCATTAACGGTTAAGGTCTTCTTCTCTTCATTAACGATCGCATCAGTAGCACCAGCGACACAGCATTTACCCATACTACGAGCAACAACAGCGGCGTGACTTGTCATACCACCACGAGCGGTTAAAATAGCTTCGGCGTTGACCATACCGATAATATCTTCTGGAGAGGTTTCAGCACGAACGAGGACGACTGGACGACCAGCATCTTTTTCAGCTTTTGCTTCTTCAGCAGTGAAAACGATGTGACCAGTTCCAGCACCTGGAGAGGCTGGTAAACCATGTAAAATAGCGATTTGTTTCTTTAAATCAGCTGGATCAAAGGTTGGGTGTAATAAATCATTTAATTGTTTTGGTTCAACACGTAAGCAAGCTTCCTTCTCATCGATTAAACCTTCATCAACTAAATCACAAGCAATCTTGACAGCACTAGCGGCAGTTCTCTTGCCGTTACGAGTTTGTAAGAAATAGAGTTTACCATTTTCGATGGTGTATTCCATATCTTGCATATCATGGAAGTAATTTTCCATACGTTCGATGGTATCCATGAATTGTTTATAAACTTCTGGCATACGAGTCTTAAGTTCATCGATGTGAAGTGGAGTACGAACACCAGCAACAACATCTTCACCTTGAGCATTTGGTAAGAATTCAGCGTAAACTTTCTTTTCACCAGTTCCTGGATCACGTGAGAACGCAACACCAGTTCCGGAAGTTTCGCCTAAGTTACCGAAGACCATGGTTTGAACGTTAACAGCAGTACCCCATGAATATGGAATACCATTCATTGCTCTATAAACGTTAGCACGTGGGTTATCCCAGCTTCTAAAGACTGCGGTAACAGCTTCGTGTAATTGAACCATTGGATCGGTTGGGAAATCTTCACCAAATTTTGCTTTATAGTAAGCTTTATATTTCTTAACAAGTTCTTTTAATTGATCGGTAGTAACTTGAGTATCAAGTTTATAACCATTAGCTTCCTTAATATCATCAAGCATTTTATCCATTTCAGTTCTTGGATAACCTTTAGCAATGTTTGTGAACATTAAGATAAATCTACGGAATGAATCGTAAGCGAATCTCTCGTTATTTGAATCTTTTGCGAGTTGGGCGACAGTAGTATCATTTAAACCTAAGTTTAAAATGGTATCCATCATACCAGGCATAGAGACACGAGCACCACTACGAACTGAGACTAATAATGGGTGACCATTACGACCACCAAATGTTTTTCCAGTCTTCTTTTCGATTACAGCGACACCAGCATCAACTTGGTCAAATAACCATTTTGGCATTTCTTTATTGTTATCATAATAAAGAGTGCAAGCTTCTGTTGTGACGGTAAATCCTGGTGGGATTGGGACACCAGCATGGGTCATTTCAGCAAGTCCATAACCTTTTCCACCGAGAAGCTCTTTTTTTAAACCAGCTTTATTAGCATCTTCGAAAGAAAAGACATATTGTTTTTCTTTTGCCATGAATATTTCCTCCTTATGGCAGTTGTTTACCAACGCAAAAATATTATAGCAAAAGTTTTTTGATTTTAATATGTAATATTAAAAAAGCATTAATAAAGAATCTATAAACTAAAAACCATTTTAAATATCAATAATCAAATATTGCTGTTTTGATTTACTTATTAACTATAAAACGTGAAAGATATTGCTAATTAGTTCGAACAAACTAAAATAAATGAGCAAACTTGAGACATCAACAACCGAAGTAATAAGTGGCCCGCTCATAAGAGCAGGATCCTTATGGAAGGTTTTAGCAATTAAAGGAAGAGCACAACCAAGGATTTTACTAAGGATTATTGTTAAGAATAAAGTCCCTGAAACAAGTAGGGCAATACTGGCACGAGCTTCGAAAATTTGCCATCCATCATACCCCGTAACATCAACTGGATAATTAACGAGATGAACATACATTTCAATCATAAACCAGATAAAACCAGCTAAAGCCGCTATAGCGGCAACAATTAATGAAATTCTAAATTCTTTCCAAAAGACTTTTCCATATTCTTTTGGTTGATATTCGTTTAAAGCCAAACTTCTAACCATCAAGGATGAAGTTTGACTGCCGGCGTTTCCGCCCGTATCCATAATGGTTGGGATAAAAGCGCTCAAAATAGCAACTTTCGCTAAAGCATCTTGGAAGGTTGATAAAACCATGCTTGAAAAAACATCAATTACTAAGAGTAAAACGAGCCAAGGAATACACTTAAAAGCGAGTTTGATAACGCCAGTCTCTTTATAACTATCTTCAAGAGGAGCAACACCTGCTTGGAGAGCAATATCTTCGTTGGCTTCTTCTTGAATAACATCGACAATATCATCAACGGTGATAATACCGATTAAACGCTTATCATCATTTAAAACAGCGATAGCATTTAAGTCATAACGTCGAACTAATTCAGCAACTTGCTCTTGATCGGTATTAACGTCAACTGTAACAAAATCACGATTCATTATTTCTTCTAAAGTTTGTTCTTTTTTAGCAAAAATAAGGTCATCTAAATCGACAGTTCCTAAAAAGTTACGTTTAGCGTCTTTTACAAAAATTGTATAAATAGTTTCTGCTTCTTTACCAATTTCTCGAATTTTATCTATTGCATCACTAATAGTCGTGGTATTTAAAAATTCAAGATATTCAGTGGTCATGATTGAACCCGCTGAATCATCTTTATAATTTAGTAATTTATTAATAATTGCCCGATCATCTTTATTCGTGTTATTTAAGATTTTTTTAACCAAATTGGCAGGCATATCTTCAATGAAATCCGCAATATCATCATTACTTGAAGAATCAAGAAGTGAGACAATTTCCTTGTCGGTCATTGTTTTAATAATGGCCTCTTGATGTTCATCATCTAAATCAGTAAAAAACTCACTAGTATGTTCACTCTTTACGACTCTAAAAATAGTAATAATATCTTTAGTGTTTTCAATTGGAATTTCATTACAGGCTTCTGCAATATCAATTTCGGGGTATAGCTCGAATAGATTTTTAATTTCACGATAATCTTTGGATGTTAATAATTGTTCAATTTTTTCTGATTGAATTTGCCTCATATTATTCATTCCTTTCAAGCTAAAAATATTATATCTTTATAAATAATAAAAAGATATAAATTAGTTATCCACTTAAACCAAATTTGATTTGATAAGTTCCGTTACTATTGAGCCAAGTTGGATGTTTAGCGAGGTATGCTGGTAGACTCGCACATTTGAAAAAATAAATTTGTAAGTTATTACTGTCAGAGTTCAAGAAAGTTAATTTTGAATCATCGAGTGTTGTGTCATATGGCTCAAAAAATGAATTGAATGACGCAAGATTTTGCACATAAATATTTTGGTTATTTGACAGTTGAATGGTGGCAGCACTCGTTAAATTTAATTCGACAGTTCTCGCAATAAAATCGGGACAAAAATAATCCTTTGATAGATTTTTGATTTCTTTAAACAAATGGTTGCCAAAATTCCCGGTTACTTTTTTTGTGGTAGATGGAAAACTCAAAACCTCTTGTGTTAGATATGGAAAATTACTTCCATTAATTTCCTTAATTCCTTCATCAAAAGTTACTTTATTTAAATTTACGCAATATTTAAAACAATCAGTAACTAGATAAGCAAGACTTGTTGGAAGAACTAAACTTGTAATTATTGTGTTTTCATTTTGGATATAACTATTAGGTATATAAGTAGTTGAATCATTAAATTCAAGGGCAATATCTTTTGTTTGATTAAAACCATAGTAGTTAAACAAAAAATCACCATTTGTATTTTTATCGGTTACAATGCCTGTTTTGAAATAGTGTAAATTCTTACATCCCTCAAGTAAACTATGTCCAACAATAGTGGACTTATTTACTTGGGTTAAAGCAAGAGATTTTAAATTTTTCATATTAGCAAAGGCATTATCCCCAATCATTTTGAGGGGACTTTGTATGGTTAATTTCTCAATATATGTATTATATCTAAAAGCTTCTTCAGCAATTGATTCAACAATATAACCATTGATTTTATTGGTGATAGTTAATTCTTTTTCAGTTGTTTTAACTTTATTAATTCTTATGGTTAAACCATCATCGTTGACGGTATAGTCAATTTTACCATCATCAACTATAGTATTATCGACATTATTTTTTAAATTTTGAATGCCGTATGGAATACCAATCGCACATGAAAGAACAACAAATACGGAGATTGATAAGATGACAATGTTTTTATTAGTTCGTTCTTTTTTTGTAGTTAATAGATTGCTAGATATATCAACTAAACAAAAATAAAGTTCATCATAACTGACATTTAAGACCTTTATGATTTGTTTAAATTCACTTAAGGATGGGAGACTTGTACCGATTTCCCATCTTGAGATTTTACGGTTATTAATTTTAAGTTGTTTAGCAAACATTTTTTGAGTGTAATGCTTTTTCTCTCTTAGATAAATTAGAGTGTGAATGAAATTTTTTGCGTTAAAATCATACATATCGCAATTGTTATTTTGTTTACGATATTCAAGGTTAAAAAAACTATTTAAATCAACCTCTAGTTTACGGCAAAGAACCCCTATTAACTGAAGATTGATTTCGACCTCATCGTTTTCATATTTTGAAACGGCTTGATAAGTGCAATTTAAAGCCTTTCCAAGATCGGATTGGGATATTGATAAAATAGTTCGACGTCTTTTTATAAAAGACCCGTAGGTTTGGGTTTTAATTATGTCACTCATAGACTTTATATATTAAAGCAAAATTATTTTAAAAATTAAATACCACTAAAATTGATACTTAAAAGCACGGTGACAGATTTTCGCATATTTGTTGAGAGATTTTTTTGCAAAAAGAATCAAATTGAAATATATTAATGTTAGAGTTTATCCGAAAGGAATAATTATGAATAAGAGCTTTGTTATATTAGATATATATAATCTACTTATTAAACGTGAACCTTTTAATGTTGATTCCATTTCTAAGAAATATAGCGTAAGTAGAAGAACAACCATGAGGTATGTAAGGTTGGTAAGAGGATTCGTTAATGAATATTATTCTGGTTATGATGTAATATTTGATAAGATTAGTAAAACATATCGCTTAGTACAAGACGATTAAGAATAGAGAAACTCAAAAGTTTCTCTTTTTTTATTTATTTAATCCTATTATTGAATATAATTTAGGTATATGGAAAACAACAATAAATATGTAGTCGCTATTGATTATGGAACTCAATCTGTCCGTGTAAGTATCATAGATGACAAAGGAACTTTTTTAGCATTTGAACAAGAGCGTTATGCTCCAGCGTATAATTCACCTAAACCAGGATATGCCGAACAAGATCCCGATTACTATTTTGATTGTATGTGTAAAGCAGCTAATCGTGTGGCTGAAAAACATAGCGATTTGCTTAAACAATGTGTAAGCATTTCATCAACTTGTTTTAGAGATTCAGCTGTCTTCTTAGATGAAAATTATAAGTCGGTTAGGCCAGCTATTATTTGGCTTGATCAACGACAAGCAAAACTTGAAAGAAAAATCCCTTGGGTTTATAGCCTTGCTTTCTTGCTTGTTGGTATGCGTGAAACAATTATTTTAAATAGAAAACGTACCCCAGCCTTATGGGTTCAAGAAAATGAACCTGAAATTTGGAGTAAAGTTCGCTATTATGTGCCAATGAATTTATATTTAAATTATAGACTGATTGGAGTTTTAAAAGATTCGGCAAGTAATATGATTGGACATTTTCCAGTTAATTTTAAAACCGGTAAAAACTATAGTGCAATGGCTCCTAAAGGTTGTATTTATGGCGTTGATCCAATTATGGTTCCTACTTCTTGTGAAGTGGGTGAAAAGATTGGTGGCGTTACTCCGGAAGCCAGTAAATTAACTGGTTTTCCACTTGGTTTAGAGTATATAACGACCGGTTATGATAAGAGTTGCGAAGCACTTGGATGTGGTGCAATTACTAAAGATTACGCTCACATTAGTTATGGAACCTCTAGTTCAATTGCAGTTGTAAGTAAGCATTATTTTGAACCAGAACCATTTTTACCAGCCTATCGAACATGTTATCCAGGCTATTATAGTGGAGAGGTTCAAATATATAGAGGTTATTGGATGCTTCATTGGTTTACGACTGAGTTTGCAGAAAAGCAATCGCTTGAAGCACAAATCGAAAACCTTGCTGTTGAAGATGTCTTAAATAAAAAATTAATGAATATACGTCCAGGTTGTGATGGACTTCTTCTCCAACCATATTGGGGACCAGGTTTAAGAAGACCATTAGCAAAAGGGGCAATTATTGGTTTTTATGATGTTCATACCAAATATCATGTTTATCGTGCAATTATTGAAGGAATCGCTTTTGCTTTAAAAGAAGGTTTAGATAGTATAACTAAGCGAACCCATAAAAAAATAAATTATATTACAGTAAGTGGTGGTGGTAGTCGTAGCGATGCGATTTGCCAAATTACTGCAGATATTTTCGATATCAAAGTTTTAAAAGGCGAAACTTATGAATCTTCTTCGCTTGGGGTTGCAATGTCCGAGTTTATCTCTTTAGGCATCTATAAAGATGCGGGTGAAGCAAAAGATAAGATGGTTCGTTATGCCAAAACTTTTTATCCAGATGAGAATAATGCTAAAGAATATAAGCGACTATATAAGCGTGTCTATCGTCACATTTATCCAGATTTAAAACACATTTATAGTGAATTACACGAACTTCAACACGAAGAGAATGAAGTAAAATAACTTATAATGTATTAAAAAAGTCCTGAGACAATCCTCAGGACTTTTATTTTAGCTTTCTTCAATTTCACCTTTTTTAGCCATTGGGTTTTTTCCAGTGAATTGAGAATTATATAGTTCAGCATAGAAGCCATTTTTAGCTAGCAAATCTTTATGATTTCCGGTCTCAACAATATGACCTTTTTTCATAACGATAATTAATTTGGCGTTTTTGATAGTTGATAAACGGTGAGCAATAACGAAGGATGTTCTATTCTTCATAATCTTATCAAGAGCATCTTGGATTTGTTGTTCAGTACGAGTATCAACCGAAGAGGTTGCTTCATCAAGAATCATAATCTTTGGTTTACTTAGAATTGCTCTCGCAATTGTTAGTAATTGACGTTGACCTTGTGAAATGTTGTTACCATCTTCATTTAACATATAGTTATAGGCACCTGGTAATGTTTCAATAAAGTGATCAATATGAGCATCTTCGCATGCTTTTTTAATCTCGGCATCAGTTGCTTTAGGATCTCCATATAATAGATTTTCTTTGATTGTTCCTTTAAATAACCAAGTATCTTGAAGAACCATTCCAATTGAACCTCTTAAGGTATCACGTTTATAATCTTTTGTTGAAACACCATCGAGTGAAATTGAACCGTTATTTAAGTGATTAACCACTGAATTAGAAATTAAGTTAAGTTGATTTTGAATATCCTGATTTTCTAATAGTGTTTTGTCTGCCTTACTTAGAGTTTCAAGATAATAATTTTTAGTATCAATTAAGGCTTTATTAGTAGCTTCAACAATTGACAATTTATCATCATAATCAATAGTATCTCGCTTCTTTTGTGGTAAACCAAGGAGACTATTGATTGAATTTTCAATCTCTAATTCAGTGTCAATAATTTCATCTTTGCTCGTTACATTAGTAATTTCATAGAATCTCATAATAAGGTTAACGATAGTAGTCTTTCCAGCGCCGGTTGGACCAACAATTGCCACCGTATCACCAGCTTTAACATCAAGGGTGAAGTTTTCAATTAGTGGTTTATCATTACTGTATTGGAAGAAAACATTATCGAATTTAAAGTCTCCTTTAATCTTTTCTTCATTGCTTATGGCATCAAGTTTATCTTTAGATTCTTCTTTTTGATCAAGCAATGTAAAGATACGTTCGCCACTTGCAACAACACTTTGAATAACGTTTGCGATTTGACCGAGTTGTTGGAATGGTTGGTTAAATAATTTTAAGAAGAGGAAGAAGGTTATCATAGTTGCAGCATCGCTAATAATACCAGCGACAACCGCAATTCCAACATAAGCTAAGTTATTAATAAAGATTGTAGTTGGCCAAATAATACCACTAAAGAATTGGGATTTTTGATCAGCTTTTGCCATCTTCTCATTAGTGTTATCAAAATCTTTTTCAACATCATCTTGTTTGTTAAATAGTTTAATAATTTGGTAACCAGCATAATCCTCTTCAACCTTACCATTTAAAGTGCCAAGTTCACTTCGATAATTAGTGAATTCTTTTCCACTAAATTTAGACACGAAATAGACTACTAATAGAGTTAAAGGAAGTGAGGCTAAAGCAACAAAAGCTAAGCGATAATCAACGACCATCATGGCAACAAGCGTGCCAATAAATAAGGTAATTCCCGCAAATGTTTGCGTGATGATTGTATTTAAATTACGAGAAATATTATCAACATCATTAGTTCCAATTGATAAGGTATCGCCATAGGCCACTTTATCAAAATAATTTAATGGTAATCGATCTAACTTCTTTTGAATCTTATCACGCATTTCATAAGCGTATTTAGCAGCGATAGAAGCGGAAATAAATTCGCTAAGCCAACTCAACAAGGCACTTAAAATATAGATGCCCATTAAGATACTGAATTTTTGAACAAAGATATCCCAAACAATAACAATATTTTGGTTTACATCAACTGAAAACATCGCCATCATATTTTCATTTGAAAGAATGTCTCTTAATAGAATTGGTGAATAAATAGATAATATAGAACTAGCAACCGAAAGAAGAATAACAACAATAATTAATGGCATTTCATGCTTAAAATCTTTAATCATATGGCGAGTAGTGCCCTTGAAATTTGTTGGTTTTTCAAGTGTTCTACCACCTTGACCTCTCATTGGTCCTGGCATAGTTATTTACCTCCTTCCAAAACAGCACTTTGAGCCATTTGAATAGTTTTTTCAACCTCATCTGGATCAAGTTGTGATTTGACAATATCTTGATAGACTTTACAAGTCTTTAATAATTCTTTATGCGTACCTTGTCCAACACATTTTCCTTCATTTAGAACAATAATGTTATCTGCTTCCAAAATTGAAGAAACACGTTGAGCAACAACAATAATACTTGAGTCTTTTGTATAAGTTCTTAAAGCCGATCTAAGCTTGGCATCTGTTTTGAAATCTAGAGCACTAAAACTATCATCAAAAACATAAATTTCAGGTTTTTTAACAAGCGCTCGAGCAATACAAAGTCTTTGCTTTTGACCACCAGAGAAGTTTTTACCACCTTGCGCGACATAACTATTTAGTCCGTCTGGTAGCTTAGAAATAAAGTGTTCAGTTTGGGCAACACTTAAGGCACTATTAACATCGTCTTCATTTGCATTATTATTGCCAAAGAGAATATTTTCTTTTATGGTTCCCTTAAACAAAACGGCTGTTTGAGGAACAAAACCGATTTTATCTCTTAAGATACGTAAAGGCATTTCTTTAACATTAATTCCATCAACTAAAATGTCGCCACTAGTCGCATCATAAAATCTTGGTATTAAATTAATAATTGAAGATTTTCCTGATCCAGTAGAACCAACAATCGCAGTTGTGGTCCCAGGTTTTGTTTTAAAGTTAATGTGTTCAATGCATGGAACTTTGGCATCAGGATAAGCAAAACTCACATCCCTAAATTCAATAACGCCTTTTTCTTTTGTATCTTTAACCTTTTGTATAATTTCAGGGGTTTCCTCAACATCTTGAATCTTATTTTGAATATTTAAAACTTCATTAATACGTTTGCTACTAGCTGATCCTTGTGGAATCATAATAAAGAGCATCGCGAACATCATGAAGCTCATCATTATTTGCATAGAGTATTGTGAGGTAACAGCTACATTTGTAATAGTTTTTGAAATTGCATCGGCATTAGTAACAACATTAACGCCCTCTAATAAATAAAATCCTAAAGCATAAATTCCAACATAACAAAGATTGAAAACAATTGAAATAGTTGGATTGGCGACTGACATTATACGACCAATTTTAATGATAATATTAGTCATATCTGTATTTGCTTTATCAAACTTATTATTTTCGGTGTCTTGTTGATTATAGGCACGAATAACACGGATACCCGTTAAGTTTTCACGCAAAACGACTGTGACATTATCAGTTTTTTCTTGCATTCGTTTGAAAATTGGAGTGGTGTAAAACATCAATATACCCATGACCACAAGAATTAATGGAATACAAATTGCTAAGACAATGGCAAGTCTTGATTCGCTATTCAAAATCTTAATTAAAGCAATAATCATGTAAGTTGGAGACATTACTAAAGTACGAATTGTCATAAAAACAAGATTCTTTACTTGTTCTATATCGTTTGTTGTTCTAGTAATTAAGGTTGCCGTTCCAAACTTATTATAATTTGTAAGTGATAAACGATTAACTTTATGGAAAACTTCGCCTCTCATTTTTTTGCCAACATAAGCACCAAGAAAACTAGTAAAGTATCCTTGAGTTATGGCTAAAATAACAACAGCAACAGAAATAAGTAGCATATAGCCGCCTTGAATCCATATTTCATTTATTGCCGCTTGCTTCTCTGCCTCTGTAAAAGAGGAGTTTGGCATAGCATTTTGAATGTTACCCATATACTCAGGGAGCATCAGTTGTAAGTAGCATTGAGCAATAATACAAGCAGCTACAAGTACTACCAAATACCATCTTTCAAGGAGTATTTTGATTACTTTTTTCATTATTCATCCTTCTTTCTATAAAAGAGATTCATTACTATTTCTAAATCTGGAACCATTGGTTGAACAGTTTTTTTATGTTTCATATTCAATAGAGCGATGCCAATCAACATCGTGAAATTAGCAAATAAAATTTCGTGTGGATCTCCTGGTACAATATCTTTATTTTTTTGTCCGTTTTCAATTTCTTGAATAAGTCTTTTAAATACTTTTGGTCTTCTTTTGTCTTTATCATCTTTTCGGGGTGGATTTTCAATTATCATATAATAATAGTAGTAACAAGCCATCTCATCAGATTTCAAATTTTCTAAGATCAGTGAAGTCGATTTCTTGATATACTCTAATCCTGTTAAAGTACTATTATCTAAGAATTCTCTGGTTTTTTTATTACGCTCTTGGCCATTATTAATTATTGCCCTTTGAAGATCTAATTTGCTTGTGAAATAGTGATAGAATAAACCATGTGAAATCTTAACATATTTGCAGATTTCATCGACATTTACTGCATCAAAACCGCGTTCACAAAATAATTTCAAAGCGCCATTAATAATTTGGTTTTTACGTTCTTCTTTTAGTTCTAAATATTGCTTTGTTGTTTTTGGCATTTTATACTCCTTTTCCTACACATTTTTTTAATTGACAAAGTTGTCAATCAAAAACTGTACTACGTTATTATAGTTTAATTGACAAAGTTGTCAATCAAAAAAGTATCTTAATAAAAATAAACAAAATGGTAAAATATGTATAGTATGAAAATATTAGGAAAAAAGCATTTTCTATATGTTTCAGTTCTATGTGTGATTTGCCTAGTTTTAAACTATGGACTTTCACAATTAGTAATTCTTTTGAATTTGCCGCTTTATCTCGATAATATTGGAACGATTGTGTGTGGAGCACTTGTTGGTGGTCTACCAAGTTATATTGTTGCAATTTTAACAAACGTATTTAACGGTATAACGAATATTAATTCTTTATATTATAGTGCAATTAGCATTATGATTGCTTTCTTTACTGGTGTTTTATCATCAAAAGGAATGCTTAAGAAAAAAAGTGGAATTTTGCTTGAATATTTGATGCTGGTGTTTTGTGGAGGCTTTCTTGGCAGCATTTTAACTTGGGGATTACATGGTTTAAATGTTGGTTCTGGAATCGGTGGTCCTTTATCATTATATTTTTATGGTTTAGGGTGGGAGCCTTTTCTTAGTCAATTAACCGCCGATGTATTAATCGATATGCTTGATAAATTTATTGTTTTGCTAGTTTCATTAATTATATTAAGGTTTTTACCAGATAAAATTGAGAAAAAATATCGTTATGGCTACATATATTGCAAAAAGTCTGTTTATATTCCACCAGAAAAAACAAATCACAAATGGTTTAATTCTTTGAGAAATAAAGCAACCACTGTTTATGCGATTATTAACGCAATCGCTGGTATTGCTTTACTTGCTTTAACAATTCCTATTTATCGAGAAAACACTTTAAATTATTATAGTGAACTTGTTAAAACTGAATCAGGAGTAGTCGCAAACGAAATTAACGCAGATGAAATCGAAAGTTATATTAAAAATGGCGATACTTATGGTTCCTATCAAGAAACCAAGGCTAAACTAAAGGAAATTTATTCAGTTTCAAGTTTTATAAAATATTGCTATGTATATAAAATAAACGAGGACAATATTACAGTTATTTTTGATGTTGATACCCCAGATACGCCAGCTAATCAATTAAATGATACGATTCATTTTGATGAATCTTTTGCTGAATATCTTGATATATTAAAGACTGGAAAGGATTTGGGGAAAAGTATAATAAGTAAAGACACTTTTGGTTATTTAATTACCTATTACACACCATGTATTGATTCAAACGGGGTTACTCAATGTTATGCCGGAGTTGATATTGATGTTTCGTTAATTGAAACTCAAATTGATCAATATACAGCTAAAGCTGTTTCAATTATTGTAGCAATTGAATTTTTAGTTATTTCAATTTCATATTACTTTATTGATCGAAATGTTTTGTCTCCACTCCGTAATATTCTTAAAGAAGAGAAAGATTTCGAAAAAGTTGGTGAAAAGAATTGGCTTAATAGTGATGAATATAAATGCAGGCAATATATAAAGAGTAATAATGAGCTCGATGAACTATATCAATATATTGATAAATCAAAGGAAATTATTTCAATTGATTTTAATAAAATTGAAGAAGAGACCGCTGCTTTATTAAAGATGGAAAAGAGTGTCGTTATGGCTCTAGCAAACGTCGTTGAAGCTCGTGATAGTAACACTGGAAACCACATTGCAAGAACCTCATTTTATGTAAAGGTTATCGCTAACGAGTTATTGCGAGAAGGTAAATATCCAGAGATTTTAACGCGTGATTATGTTGAAAAACTAGTTAGTGCGGCTCCATTACATGATATTGGTAAAATTGTTATTCCTGATTCTATCTTAAATAAGCCTGGAAAGTTAACAGATGAGGAATTTGAAATTATGCGTACCCATACAACTGAAGGCAAAAAAATTATTGATATGGCCCTTGAAGGTTTCGAACTTCACTCTTATCTCGATGTTGCTAAAGATCTCGCAGTTTATCACCATGAATGGTATAACGGAAAAGGTTATGCACAAGGTTTAAAGGGTGATAAAATTCCTCTTGCAGCTAGAATTATGGCAGTGGCGGATGTTTTTGATGCTTTGATTTCTAAACGAAGTTATAAAGAACCTTTTAGCTATCAAAACTCAATAGATATTTTGAAAAAGGAAAGTGGGACACACTTTGATCCTACAGTTGTAGAAGCCTTTTTAAAACCAGATTGCCAAGAACAAGTTAAACGATATTTAAAGATTAAAGATAACGATAATAAATAATTAAAAGACACATGTTTCTTTATTTATGTTTTTATTAATTGTAAAATATCTCATATGAAATTGATTGTTGGTTTAGGTAACCCAGGAAAAGAATATGAGAAATCTCGTCATAACATGGGATTTGAAACCATAGATAAGTTGGCGGATTCTTTAGGTGTAGAAATTGATAAAAGTGATTTTAAAGGTTTATATGTTCGTTGTAAGTATTTAAATAATGATTTAGTCTTGCTAAAACCACAAACTTTTATGAATTTGAGTGGAGATAGTGTAGTTTTAGTGGCTAATTATTTTAAAATTGAGCCACAAGATATCTATGTTATTTATGATGATATGGATTTTGCTCCCGGTGTAATGAAGATGAAACTTGATGGCAGTAGTGCTGGACATAATGGTATTAAATCCATTATTCAAAACCTTAATACCGATAAATTTATTCATGTTCGTATTGGTACAGGTAATCCAACCTTCAATACAGTTGATTATGTTCTTGGTAAACCAACTAAAGAGGAACGTGTTCTAATTAATGAAGCGCAGGATAGGGCAGTTGAAGCGATTAAATGTTCCTTAAAAGAAACGATTGGTAAAGCGATGTCGCTTTATAATAAATGAGGAAGTGGTCTATTTGATTGATTTAAAAAGTCTAGCTGTTAATGAATTTGTTACACCCCCTACTAAAAATAAAGTAGGGTATTTTGTGGTGGATCCATTCATTGGAACAACTTTCTTAACGCTTAAGCTTTATAACGAGTCAAACGAAAACATTTTAATATATTGTTCTAGTAACTTTGAAGTAAATGAAACATATAATGCCTTATCAAGTTTTATTAATAAAGATGATTTAATTACTCTCCCAAGTGAAGAATTATTAAGAGTTGAATATTTAAGTGAATCAAAAGACTTGTTGGCTCAACAAATTTATGGTTTATATAGCATCATTAATGCCAAACATAAAATTATTATCTTATCTCCTTCTTCTTTATATAGGTTTTATCCAAGCAAAGAAACGTTTTTAAGTAATTCTTTAAAGTTAGAAGTAAATAAAGAATATAACTTTAACGAAATTAAGAAGCGTTTAATGGAAGCCGGATATACGAAGGTTAGTAAGATTGATCAATCTTTGGAGTATGCAATTAGAGGTGATATTATCGATGTATTTTCATTAAATTATGAAAATCCTATTCGTATTGAATTCTTTGATGATTTAGTTGAATCAATTCGTGAATTTAATATTGCAACTCAAACCTCTTTTAAAGAACTTAGTAGCATCGACATTTTACCTGCTAGTTTAAACTTATTAACAGAAGAAGAAAGAGCTTCGGCAAAAGATAAGATTAATGATCGATTAAGTGATGATAAACAATATTTATCTAACGTAACTTATGAAGAATTAAAAGCCCAAATTGAAGAGGATTTAGAAGCAATTTCAACAAATAATTTATCTTCTAAATTTTATAAATATATTGGTTTTCTTCAAAAGAAGCATACAAACCTTCTTGAATTTATTGATAACTATAAAATTATTGTGAATAACGAAGATGAGTTTTTTAAAGCAAGAGACTTCTTATTTGAAGAAGCCAACTCTTTTTTATTTGATTTAAATAAAAACGGAAAAAGCATAAGCGGATTAGCTTATTTTAATCATGATATTAATATTTTTAAGGATGCAAATTATCAATATTTTTTAAATAATTTTTATATTCATGAAAATAGTGTTAGTATCGCTATTTCAACTAACTCTCTATATAGCACTCGGGATATTGATTTAACGAGAGTAATTGAAATCTATATAAAGAGTAATTACAAGATTTTGGCTTTAGTTGAAAATAAAGAGCAAGTTGAAAAATTAGAAAACACCATCAAAACTTTAAATTTAACTTATGCCTTGAGCGATGGTTTTAATCTCGATGAAAAACGGGATATTACGATTTCAGTTAATTCTTTTTCACATGGATTTGAATACAAGAGTAAAAACTATGTTGTTTTATCAACTAAAGAACTCTTTGGTTTCCGTCGAAATGCCTCAACCTATACTTCTAAATTTAGAGAAGGAATTGTATTAGAAAGTTATCAAGATTTAGTACCTGGCGATTATGTAGTTCATGAAAAAAGTGGTATTGGTCGATTTGTTAAAATCTCAACTTTAGAAATTGATAATAAACACGAAGATTATCTTCAAATTCAATATGATGGTGGGGATGTATTATATGTTCCACTTTATCAATTTAATTTAGTTAGAAAATATGTTGGTAAAGATGGTTATGCTCCAAAACTTAATCGACTATATTCAACTAAATGGGAAACAACCAAAGCTAAAATTAAAGCTCGAATTAATGATTTAGCAGAACGATTAATGGCACTATATAGTGAAAGAGCACAAATTAAAGGCTTTGAGTATAAACCAGAAAAAGAATTAGAAGATGCTTTTGCTCGAGAGTTTGACTATGAACTAACAAAAGATCAGGAATCAAGTTTAAAAGATATATATAAGGATATGGAATCTACCCATCCTATGGATCGTTTACTTTGTGGGGATGTGGGCTTTGGAAAAACAGAAGTGGCCTTCAGAGCGGCCTTCAGAGCTATTTTAAATGGAAAAATGGTTATTTTATTATGCCCTACCACCTTACTTTGTCGTCAACACTATGAAGTAGCCTTAAAACGTTTTAATAAATTTGATGTGAGAATTGCAATGTATTCAAGGATGCAATCAAGCGAAGAAAGTAAACATATAGAGGAAGAAGTTAAAGCCGGTAAAATTCATCTATTAATTGGTACTCATAAAGCTTTAAGTAAGAAGTTAGATACGACTAATTTAGGTTTATTAATCGTTGATGAAGAGCAAAGATTTGGTGTTGAACAAAAAGAAAGAATCAAAGAACGTAGTAAGGGAATTGACGTTCTTACCTTAAGTGCCACTCCAATTCCACGTACATTGCAATCTTCTTTAGTGGGATTAAAACAAGTTTCAACGATTGAAACTCCCCCAAAAGAAAGAGTGGCAATTCAAACTTATGTTATCCCTTATGATCGTAATGTAGTGAGAGAGTTAATAAAGCGAGAATTGTCTCGTCATGGTCAAATTTTTTATGTTCATAATAAAATAGAAACAATTTATGAAAAATGCGAAGAACTTCAAAAATTAGTTCCAGATTGTAAAATTGGCATCGTTCATGGAAAGATGGATAAAGAAGAAACGAACGAGGTTATGCAAGATTTTTATGATGGAAAAATTGATTTATTATTAGCCACCTCAATTATTGAAAATGGAATCGATGTTGAAAATGCCAATTTAATGTTAATTGAACATGCTAATGCTTTTGGGCTTGCACAACTTTATCAAATTAAAGGGCGAGTAGGTCGTGGTGACCGTATGGCTTTTGCTTATTTAATGGTTGATAAAACACGTGAAATTAATGAAGCTGGCCAAAAACGTTTGGAAGCAATTCAAGATTTAACCGCCTTAGGTAGTGGATATAAAATTGCTCAACGTGATTTATTAATCCGTGGGGCTGGTGATATTTTGGGACCAGAACAAGCTGGATTTATTGATGCGGTTGGAATTGATATGTATATAAAATTACTTAACGAAACTATCGAAGAAAAGAAAACTGGGATTAAAAAGGCCCAAGAAATTAAAATCCATAAAGAACTTGGAATTGATGCTTATATTCCTTCAATTTATATTCCTAATGAAGAAAAGGTTGAAAATTATCACAAGATATTAAATACCAAGAACTTTATTGAACTTGATGAAGCGGAAAAATCAGTTCGTGATATCTATGGACCAATTCCTGAGAATATGGAATTACTTTTTAAGAAACGCCGAATGGATTTATATTTAGAAAAAGAAGATTTTAAAGATCTAAATGAATTTGATGACCACGTAGTCTTAATTCTTTCGACTGCGTTTAGTGATATTGAAGGGATTGGAACTTCTTTATTTACGGCTTTAATTCCATATTTAAAGAAAATAAAGATGTCTTTTGTTAATAAAGAAGTTTGTATTAACATCAAAAAAGAAGAAAATTGGGTGGAATTATTATTAAAAGTTAGTGAAATAGTAGATAATTTATATAACGAAAGGAAGAAGGCATTAGAATTAAATGAGAATTGATAAATATTTAAAAATCACCAGAATAATAAAGCGAAGAACGATTGCAAAAGAATTGCTCGATCGTGGAATTTTTATGGTTAATGGAAGAGTTGCTAAACCAGGAACTGAAATCAAAGCTGGTGACATTCTTACCCTTCCTTTAGGAAAACACAAACTTACAGTGGAAGTTTTGAATTGTCTTGATTATGTAAAGAAAAATGATGCAAACGAACTATATAGGATTTTAAAGGATGAAATTATTGAAACAGATGGAACTGAATTTAAGTAAAAATCAAAAATATATTTTAACCTGTTCTTTTGGTCCCGATTCGATGTGTCTTTTTGATTTGCTTCTTAAAGAGAATTATGATTTTATGATTGCGCACGTGAATTATCATTTACGTAAAGAAGAACCTAGTGAAGTTGAAATTTTAAAAAAACTTTGTGAAAAAAATAAAATTCCTCTCGATATATTAGATGTATGGATGCCAAAAGGCGTTAACGAGGAAGGCTGGGCAAGAAAAGTCCGTTATGATTATTTTAGTGAAACCGCAAGGAAATATGGCATTAAAAATGTTCTTGTTGCACATAACGAAGACGATCTTCTTGAAACTTACCTTTTGCAAAAAAGAAGGGGGAATATAGTGTCTTTTTATGGATTAAAAGAAGTTTATGAATATAAGGATGCCAAAATTATTCGTCCACTTTTAAAGATTCCAAAAGCCAAATTAAGAGAATATTGTGATGAAAATCATGTACCTTATGGACTAGATTTGTCAAATTTTGATACGCATTATGCTCGTAATAAATTGCGTAAAGAAGTTGTTAAGGATATGCCTCGAGAGCAAAGAGATTTATTACTTAAAGAAATTGATGACAAGAACAAAATTCAAAACGATGAATCGCAGCATTTATTATCTTTAGTTAATAATCACGCACTTGAAGTTAATAAATTACTTGCTTTGTCAGTAGAAGAATTTTATCTTTTAATGATTTTATATTTTGAAAGCGAACATTATTATCACCCTCTATCAAAGAAATTTATTTGCGATTTATTTTCAATTATTAAAAGTAAAACGACGTGGCACCATGCTTTTACTAATAAAGACATTTTAGCTTTAGATTATGGCTTTTTAAGACTTTATCAATTAAAAGTTACAAATTATGAGATTACAAGTTCAAATGATTT
>Ga0183101_1000960_pt4 | contig 23014 bp, 22 predicted proteins | sample Biomet3_FD_127790 | JGI IMG/M metagenome (GOLD analysis project Ga0183101, IMG submission 127790) | Microbial communities from bioreactor (seeded with sewage sludge) at LBNL, California, USA - Biofuel metagenome 3 | ecosystem: Engineered > Bioreactor > Anaerobic > Unclassified ...
CGTCGCCTCCAAGCGCGACCCGGCGCGCCCGGGCTCGGGCTGCGTCAGCATGCCCGGAAGCATGGCCGGGCGGGCCGTTTCGGCCGTTTTTTCGGCGGGGTCGGTTGACGTTGGCGGGGGGGTGAGTAACACCCCCCATAGCGATGTATGTAAAGGGTCGATTACTAACGTAGTTAGTAATAGGGTCGGTATCGTCAACACGTGCGTTGACTATCTCAAAATCCGCTTCGACGGGTCGTTCGAGAAGGGTGATCCGAGGTGGCTTAAGCTCTGGGGCATCCTTCGCGTCGATCCGTCCCTCTTCGTGGAGAGGAGCGGGGCATCGGGCTACCTGCACGGCTTCGACATCGAGGAAGGCCTTTCGTGGTTCTGGGGCGGCGCGTTCACGAAATCGGCCATCGGCGAGGAGACTTGCCTCATGGAGCTTAAGGGTTCCGGCTGCCGCGGCTTCGAGGCTCGCGTCATCGCCGAGCATCCGGGCGAGAGCGTTTCCGCGAAGGATTACGAGATCTTCAAGGCTTGGGACGTTTTCCTTAAGGAGATCTTCGCCTTGGGCGGGCATTGCACCCGCATCGATCTTCCGACGGACGATTTCTCCGGTCTTGTCCCTTTCGACGGTCTTAAGGAGCGCATCGGGAAGCGGGCTTATTTGTCCTCTTTGCGCAAATTCCAGGAGTTCCCGGATTTCCCGCAGGACTTCGATTCTGTTGAGGTCTTCCGGAGCAATACGGGGTACACCGCCACTTTCGGGTCCCGGGAATCGGTTCAGCTGTGCATCTACAACAAGAAAGCCGAGCGCGAGGCCAAGGGCTTCGCCGTTCTCATTCCGTCTTGGATTCGCTACGAGGTCCGCTATTACCACGATTCCGCCGTTTCTGCTTTGGCCGCTTTCATGGCTTCGTTCGACGATGCGGTCGGCCTTGAGGCGAAGGCGAGGAGGGACCACGCCGACTGCCGTTTGAGCAAGCGGGATCTTGAGGGGAAGGTCCGCGAGCTTGTCTTTCAGGGCGAATCCGAGGCCGATGCCTGGAAGGAGGCGATGGCCCTTCGTTATTCCTCGCAGGAGATGGAAGCCTTCATCCAGGAGGACGTTTCCGACGGCATGAGGCGGTTTTCCGTTTCCTCCTGCGGGCCGGCCGGCTTCATCTTCGGTTTGCTTAAGGGGCTTTTCTCCCCTCTTGAGAGGGAGGTCAAGGCCGGGAGCCGTTCCCGGGCGGAGGTCTGGAAGCCTTGGCTTGAGTGGATGCGCGGCTTTAATTCGATGCGTATCTTCGCCGGTGTCCGTGCCGAGCAAACGGTTTCTACAAATGCGCGTTGGCTGGATCACGATTCCTCGAAATGCCTGGGTCGGGTCCTTGCCTCCGATCCTTCCAAGTCGTTGGACATCGCGCGTTTTCTTTTTAATTCGGGCGTTTCCCGGATGGATGACAGGGATCTCAAGATCGTCAATTCGGCCCGGCGGGCGCGCGGGCTCCCCATATACGAATCCGTCAATTCTATGCTTTCCGCGGTTTGCGCGGCCTGCGGAAACGGCGTTGATATTCTCGCGGATGTTGATGGCGATGTGGCCAAGCTTTTCGAGAAGGTCGGCGTGAAGCTTGGTTCCGCCAAATATGATTCCGACAGTTTTGGTCTTTCCGACGATCTGGATTCTTCCAAGGAAGGGGGTGATAGATGATGCTTTCTTATTATCAGGAAGGCTTTCATGCCGATGGACGGAGCGCGGTTCTGTCCGGTTGCTTGCTGTTTGGGTCTGACGTCGAGCCCTGGCTTGACGCTCATCCCGGCCTTTCTCTTCGGTCTTACGATTTCGAGGCGGATGTCGGCGATCTTTGTTTTTTCGATCCCGGTCTTTATCCGGATGTCGGTTCCGCTTATCTTGCCGGGAAGTTGATCGTCGCTTCCGACGTCTTTGGGTATCTTTCTTCCAATCCGGGAAGCCGCGTGTGCGCCTTCGATCCGGAAAAGGCGATGTCCGAGTGGCTCTTCTACGATGCCGCTTCCTACGATTCCTGGCGCGATGCCTATTACCTACTGGATTTCGTCGCCTGGGCGGAGGTCCCGCGCTGGCGGGAGAGGCATTTGAAAGGCGATTTGTCGGCGTTCCGATACGAGCCGGTCGACAAGATTTCTATTCTTCGCTGATTTTTCAAAAGGAGGCCTATCATGGCTAAAAGGAAAAAGGTTGTTTCGAAGAGTTCCGAGAAGGTCGTCGCCGAGGTCGTTTCCGATGTCGCGGTTGATTCTTCCGTTCAGGATGCCAAAGACATGGAAGCTGCCACTGGCATTTTTTCGATTCCTGTTCCGGCGGGAGGGGCTTCTAATGCAACCGGTCAGTTGACTGACCAGGTTCCGGACATCGTCGTTCTTGAGGCCGCCAAGAAACTCAAGCTTTCCACCGATTCGATCCGGGATTCCATTTCTGATGTGGCCGGTTCTTTCGTTTCTATTGGCGATGAGTTGGCGAAGCTTCGGGATGATAAGGGCGTTCTTGGGGCTTGCGGTTATTCCGACGTCTATGACTATTCTTGGAAGGTTTTTGGCTTTAAGCGGACGTCGACCAAGAATTTCATTGCCGTCGCGGAGAAATTTGCGAAAAACGGCTCGCTTCTTCAGAAATACGATGGCTACAATTTTACTCAACTTGTTGAGCTTTTGCCCGTTTCCGAGGACATCGCTTCTTATAAGCCTGAGATGACCGTCGCCGAGATCAGGGACAAAAAGGTATTGGATGCCGTCAAATCCGATGAGGAGAAGCTCCGTTCTTGGGTTGAGTGTTCCTTGAATAAATCGCTTTCCTCTTTTTACCAGGGAGTCATAGTTTCCGCCTTGAAGTCCGAGGAGGATAATGACGAGGATTCTGATTTTGCCGAGGTTCCGTTTCAGTTTTCAATCCATACCCCGGATTTTGGTTTTCGGGGGAATGGGCGTTTTAATAACGGTTTTTTCGATTTGTCGGAGCTTCATCAGGCTGGCAAGCGGCTTTTTGTTTACGTTTCCGAGAAGACCGCCAAGGATTTCGCTTCATCGCTTAAAAAGAGGATCGATGATGAGATTGGGCGGTTTTCCGATTCTTCTTCTGGTAAAACGAAGAAGGAGGCCCCTCAGCCTCCGAAGCCTTCGCCTTACGATGCCTGGCTTTCTCTTTCCCATGAGAAGAAGCTGGCTTTGATCCGTCCTTCCGCTTTTGATGACATTCAAGTTAATGATTGCCCTTTCTTTGCCAATTGCTGGTGCGGGTCCGATGTTGGGCTTGAAGACGTTTCCAATTCTTTCGGGGAATGCGGATGTTTTATCGTCGCTCGCTTTCTTCCGAAGTCTGATAAGCCTTCGGAGACCGTTTGCGCTTCTCTTGTCTATTTGTTTCTGACCGATAACATCAAGACCGGCATCGCTTATTTGCGGATGGACGAGGAGGATTCTTTCAATTCGGGTAAGAACATCATCGATTATCTTGATGGCATCGCCAAGGATCTCGGCTCCCGGAAATCCGGGAAGAAGGATTCCGATTGATTTTTTTCCGGCCATGGGCTCCTGCGTGAGGCTATGGGGCCCTGCCGGAAAGGAGGTTTTATGAATTTTCGTGAATGTGAATTTTGCCCTTATTTCAATCAGCATCGTTTGTCTAATGGTTCGCATTGTGCTTCTGTTTCTTATGAGTTTTATTGTTCCCTTCGCTCGAAGCGCTGCTCTCTCGTGGCTTCTTGCGATGTCTGGGTTAAGTATTGCAGGCTTTACGCGGAGAATCTTTCGATTAACCAGATGGTTACTTTCCGCGAGAAGTTCTATAAGCGCCTTTGGCTTCCTGACGATTTCGGTAGGGACGACCGTCTTGATCATCCTGAACTGTCTTTTTGCAGTCCTATGAGGTTCTGAATGGCTGTTTATTTTTCAAAGAAACGCTCCGCGTGGTTCGTGGTCGTCTCCTACAAAGGGCGCCGTTATTACTGCTATGGGCCGCTTTCCTCGCGGTCGTCTTTCGGCAGCCGGAGGGAGGCTTTGGCCTATGAGCCCGTTTTCTCCGCTTCCTTGGTCGGTTCCGTCGATGCGGGGGCGGATGTTGTCTGCTCCTCCTTCGATCAGGCGTTCTTCGACGTCCTCTCTTCGAGGATGAAGCCCTCGGGCGTTTACACGAGAAGGGGGCTTTTCGAGCTTTATCTTTCCCCGGTCTTCGGGCCGGTTCCCGTCGATGGCGTCGACGCGCCTTTTCTCGAAAGGCTCAATTCGAAGCTTAACCGCGAGGTTCCGCACGGTTCGCTCAAGCCGGTGATTTCGCTTTGCCGGGTTTATCTTCGCTTTTTGAGAAGGTATGCCAAAGGCGCCGACGATTCCCTGATCTTCGCCTTCGTGGATCCCGTCGTCCGGGAGCGGCAGTACCGCGTTTGGGACTTGCCGACCGAGATCCGTTTCCTTTCGGCGATTTCCGATCAGCGCGAGAGGCTTCTTTTCTCGCTCCTTGTTTTCTATGGCCTTCGGATCGGGGAGCTTCTGGCGCTGAAGGGCTCCGATTTCGAGGGCGGCTTTTTTACCGTGAGGAGGGCTTTGTGCGAGAAGAGCTTCTCCGGCAAGCAGGTCTTCACGACGCCCAAGACGAAAAGGAGCGTACGGACTCTTCCTGTTGTCTCTGCGGTCGCTCCCCTTCTTGTGGGCGTTCCGAAGTCTTGGCTGTTCCCTTCTTATTTCAAGGGTGTGGCCGTCATGGGGGAGTCGAAGGTCAGGCGTCTCAATCTTTATTATTGCGATAAAGCCGGTCTTGGGCATCCTCTCAAGATCCATGAGTTCCGGCACAGCTGCGCGTCTAATCTTCTGAAGGCCGGGATCTCGGTTCGCATCGTGGCCCGTTGGCTCGGGGATACCGAGGCGACCGTGATGGCCACTTATTCCCATTTGTTTAAGGATGAGAAGGAGGTCATCAAGGATTTCTATGATCGGGAGGCTTCCCATGTTTGATCCTTATTGGTGCAAGCGGTGGCCTGAGGGTCATAAGAAAAGGTCCTTGGCCGTAAAGGCCGGTTTGGCCAGGACTTCTGTTTCGAAGGCGGGGACGTGGCGGTTTCGCTTGAAGATCGTCGATTCCTCCGGCGCTCCGGTTTGCTGGGCTTGGGCGGTTGCCAAGGATGTCGCGGATGCTTATTCCTCCTCGCTTCTCAAGCTGGCCCGTTTCAACCGTTTGCGGGACTATCGCGATTTCTATTCTTTCTGCCCGGAATTTGAGGGCTTTCCTTGGGATGAAGTTCCTCGTGTTTCTTTGCTTTAGCGTTTGATTATTTTTTGTTCTTGATATAATTAAAAAGGAGTTTTTATGGCAGGTTACAAAGGTTATTCGATGTCGAACAATGCTGTTTCTGCTTATTCTAGTGGACGTAAGCCGCTTTCTAAATGGACGAAAGATGATCTCGTGTCTTTTTATCGTCCTTACGCAAGCGAGGTTTTTCTTAAGCGGCTTGATGCGATGTCTTTGAAAGAGGCGAAGTCCTCTTTGTTGGTCTCTTCTGGGGAATGGCATCACACCTCGTCCCATTATAATAAGACTTTGTTTTATGCTCCTCGTGAGCTTAATGAATCTGAGTGGGCTTCTCCCAAAGAACTTTATCGGCGTGATTTTAAAAAGGGTTATTCTTATGCTAAGGAGCATGGGCTTTCTTATTTTTCTCATCATTCCGCTTATCGTAGTTCCTACCTTGGTTCAGTTTCCGAATCTGTTGAGTTTTTGGATAAGAATGGTTCTTACCATAGCGAACCCGTTTATAAAAAGAACGGCTTTTTGCATGGCATTTTGAGGTTTCTTCATTTGGGGGGTCGAAAATGAAAAATGTTTTTTTGAGTGATGGTTTTTTGGCTAGGTTCGGCGCGGATTCGATTTTGGTGGCCAAAAGGTTTGTTTATGATCGTGTTAATCCTGGCGGCTGTTTTATGGATGTTTCAGAGGATGGTTTTGCCATTTTCTTGGATGGTGAAGAAGGTAATATTTTGGTCGTTCCTAAATCTGGATACACGCTTTTTCATCTTTAGAAAGTGTGGTAAAAGTGTGGTATCGAAAAATAAAAAAACCTAGATAGCATCTAGGTTTTTATTACACTTGGCGGAGACGTCGAGATTTGAACTCGAGCTCGGGGTAAACCCCGACTAACAGGTTAGCAACCTGCCCCCTTCGGCCACTTGGGTACGTCTCCGTGCCGAACTAATATACAACACTTCGCTAAATTCCGCACTAGGAAAATGGGAGAAAAAGTATTTTTTCGTTCCTTACGCTACTTTAGTAACGGCAAAGTGGAGTCTTCTAGAGGGTTAAGACGCTTTCGCCTAAGGGTGAAACAACCCGAATACTCTTGTATTTCTTATAGCCTTCGTGGAGCATCTTATAAGTCAAAATGCCATTGGTATTGGTGAAAAGATAGAGGTTATATTCCCCTTTTTCATAAGCGAAATCGACGCCATTATCCTGATAATGGACAAAGGAACCGTTGCCTGGGAAAAGATGGAGCACAAGTTCATCGCTTTCGACATCGAGATTCTTCGTTAACGAAGGGTAAAGCGGGATGATCGCGCCTTCTTTGGCGTAGATCAAGCATTCCTCAAGAGGGCAATTCTGCAAGACCCGACCGCTTAAAGCATCGCCGCCATTAAAAGGATACCATTTGCCTTGCGGGAAATAGACCACGCGTGAACGGACACCTGGATCCACGACAGGCGCCACGAGCAAAGAGGAGCCATAAAGGAACTCGTCCCCGATTCTTTCGCATTCCGGATCGAGCGGATATTCGAGGAATAGCGGACGAATCAAGGGAAGCCCACTTTGGGTCTCTTCGTAGAATAAGTCATAAATATAAGGCACTAACCGATAGCGGAAATACACCCATTTGCGGTAGTTCTCGATGGTGAGTTTGTCGTAACGGTAAGGCTCTTGGAAACTGGAACCGCAAGAGGAATGGTTTCGTAATAGAGGCGAGAAGACCGCGGTTTCAATCCAACGGTTCATCAGCTCAGAAGGGCAATCGCCATTAAAGCCACCGACATCGCTCCCGACGAAACTCATCGCGCATAAGCCCAAAGAAATCTCCTGGGGGATGAGCATCCTAAGGTTGCTCCAGATGGACTGGTTATCGCCCGTCCATACGGTCGTGTACTTTTCGCTTCCGCTAAAACAGGCTCTCGTAATGACATAGGGTCGTTTTGCAGTGGATTTTTTAATGCCTTCGTAGGTCGCTTGGGCCATGTAATGGCCATAAAGATTATGGATTTCTTCATGCTTGGCACTCCCAAAGGAAACATCGCTAGGAAGCGGACCTTTAAAAGAGGCTGGCTCGTTCATGTCACACCAAATGCCGCTCAAGGCATACGTGCTCACAAACGAAGCGATCTTCTCGCTCCACCACGCCCGAACTTTGGCTTCATTGAAGGCAGGATAAACGCTATCGCCTGGCCAAACCGCGTTGACGTAGGTTTTGTTTTGGAAGGTCGCGACATAGCCTCCGGCAATGGCTTCTTGATAAATCCCATATTGCGGATCGACTTTGATGCCCGGATCGACGATGGTGATGATTTTGACCCCACGTTTCTTTAAAGAAGAAACAAAGGCGTTAAAAGCGGGAAAACGCTCCGAAGAAACCGTGAAGATGCGGTAGCCTTCCATGTAATCAATATCGAGATGGACCGCCTCGAGGGGGATGTCGACTTTCTGATAGCCATCCACCACCGCTAAGACTTGCTCTTCGTTGGCATAACTCCAGCGGCTTTGCTGGTTGCCTAAAGTCCAGCGCTGAGGCAAAGGGGCTCTTCCTAAAAGTCTCGAGTACTCACTCACCACGTCTTTCGGCGAAGGACCGTAGATCAAATAGACATCGTCATCGCCTTTTTCACTAGCGAAAGAATACGTCTTTTGATCAGAGCCGAAATCGAAGAGGCTCTTATAAGAGTTATCGAGATAAAATCCAAAGCAAATCCCGCCTCGTTTGACGAGAAAGAAAGGAAAATCTTTGTAGAGAGAAGGCACAGTTTCCTCGTGGGCTTGCGGATAATCGGTGTTGTAATTGATGAAGCGATATTCTCGTTTGTCCAAGGGGGCAATGTGGTCACCTAAGCCATAGAAACATTCATCCTCGTGAAGCGTAAAATAATGGGCGTTCTGATAGGTGTCTTCACCCACTTTGGGATGGCCTTCCAATGCCGCGATGTCGCTATAGTTCTCACCCCGGCGCGGATTGGGAACGGGACTTGTCTCTTCAAAAACAATCTGTCCCTCTTTATTCAATAAAGTCAGCGCTAAAGAAGACGACACTTTCATCACGAAACGTTCGGTCTTGAAAAGATAATCCTCTCCAGCTTTCTCCACCGCGAAACGCGCGGGTAAACTCACCTCGCCTACCACCGGCGAAAGATGAGCGGGATTATGGTAAATATGGAGGGTGTTATCGCTTAAAAGATCGAGATAAAGTTTTTTGCCAGCGGAAGAGAAACAAACCGCTCGGGCTAAGAGTTGATAGTCCATTCATGAGCTCCTTCTTTTCATTTACTCAGGCTTGATTCACGCGTGTACGTGCTTAAATCGGGCTTCGAGGTCTTGAAGAGGTTCCAGTTGTAGCTGGTGCTAAGAGAAAGATCATCATTGGATTGAACAACGCTTTCGAGAAAGCCTTCATCAATCTTGATTTTCTCACTGGTGGAGATACCTTGATCTTTGTAGGTCAAGCTTGCGATGAGCGAAAGTTCACCGCTGGTGGAATAAGTTTCGCTTTCAATCGCGGAATTGTCCAAAGAAGACAGCTGATTTTTAAGCGAAGAGGGCACTTCGGAAAGATCTTGGAGCCGCGTTTGTTCTTGGATCACCGTAGCGTCGCTATTGAAAGCTTTCGCCGCTTCTTCGGAAGTGGCATAGTCCGAGAAGGAATAGGTTTTGCTCTCATCGAGACCATTGGCCAACGCGTGAATCAAGACATAAACTTTGGCGCCAGAGACGTTCATTAAATCAACGTAAATCCATTCATCCGAAGCGTATTTGATGGTGAGAGGCGCTCCGACTTTGCCATCGATGGATACCGTCGAATGATAATAACAATCGCTTGTGGAATAGTGATGAGCCGAAGAAAAAGATCCTTCATAGGTAACACTTTCTTGGGTAATCTTCCCTTTACCGCTCATTTCAATGGTCCAGGATTTGGGGGCAGAGAAACTGCTCGAGGAGACATAATCCACGATTTTGCCAAGAAGCGTCTCGGTGCCCTCACGTGACAAAGACATTCCGCAGCTGGATAAGAGTACGCTCGGAATGCCAAGGACAAGGATGAGAGGAAGCTGGGGTTTTTTCATGTTAAGGCGAACTTCGCCATAGCGATAATAACCCCTCTTCAAAGAAGAGGCAAATAGTGTTTGTGCCCTAAAAGGATGTTTTTGAAATGTTAAAGATCTGAAATGTGCGAGTTGACTCCGTCTCCTCCAAGGGTTCAAAAGCAAGAAACATAACCCGTTTCTTATGGCTGAGTATCACGAATTGAAAGAATCGATCATATTTTGAAACTCTCAAGGTTTTATCGATATTTTTTATGTATTTACTTCCGCTTTTTTCACCGGAATTAAAGGCTTTTTCACCCCCAAGAAAAACAGTTGTTTTGACCTAAGGGGTTTCTCGCGTAATTTAATGGTGCCTGGCAAAGAGCAGCAGCTCTTGAGATGCATCTCCCCGATTGAAACTCAAGGAGAACAACATGAAAACGAATAAGACCCAAGCCGTGCTTTTTCTGTATCAAACCCTACAAGAAAAAGGCCAGATCAAAAAGACGGACTATATGGCCGAGATGGAAGTCAAAGACTTAACGTTTAAACGCTATGTAAGCGAATTGCGAAGTTATCTGATTAACTTCTCTGCGCCTGTGGAATTAGTCTACGAAAAGAAAGAAGATTGTTACGTTTTGCGCTCCATCACTTCGCCTTTTTAAATATTTTTTCTCCCAGTATCTTCTTTTGATACTTACATGAGAGAGAATGTTTTACAAAGAAAAGGGGTGTTTGGCATGAAGGTGACAAAGACGCAAGCTGTTTTAGTCCTTTACGACGCGCTCCTTCATAATGGTGTTGTCCGCAAAAAGGATTTTCTTTCTACCATTGAAACAAGTGATATTTCCTTTAAGCGCTACGTGAGCGAACTTCGTTGCTATTTCACGACGTTCTCACCGAATTATGAAGTGAGTTATTCGCGAAAGGAAGATGCCTATTATTTGGTGAAAACCAAAGTCAACGGCTGACATTAATCTCTTTTCCGATTACAATAAGGCCATGAACATGCCTATTTTCGCTTTCACCACCCCACGTCACTCCGTCAGCAAAGAAAGCCGTTTCGCCAATAAGAAACGGGATTATTCGATGCTCAAGGTCTATGACGATGGCAAAGTGATCTACCGTTATTACCGCAAAGAAGATCATCATCCGGAAGTCCAGAATCGTCAACTTCAACTTTCCAAGGAAGAATATTCTGCCTTTAAAACGCTCTATGACGCTAGCCAAGACAAGTTTCTTTCTTGTGCCACGTCGAATCCCGTGTCGAAAGAAGGACTTTCTTTTCGTCACACTTTGATTCACGCCTATGGCAAGGTCGTCTTGATCCCGGATTACGTTATTGACCCACGGAGCAAAGTCTATGTCGATCGCTATGTCTATTTCCCCAAGAAGGATGCTTTGCCTTATTACGAGGCAATCCGCTCACTAACGGAGCTTTTGCGACTCGATCTTTTATCTCACCACATCCTCTTTCTTTATTGCGAACACTCCGATCAAGACAAAAACGTTCTCTCGTCGAAAACAAAATAGTCCGCAAAAAGCCTCTCGTTTCTTCAAAACCCTGCTCAAAAAGGAATTTATTTTTCGTGAAAAATCATTAAGGATGAAGCCGAGGTCAATAAATCGACGGCCTCAGGATCGGCTTGAAAACCTGCAAGAGCCATGGCTTGAAGTCTTGATGGAACTCCGCCATAAAAGGCTTCAGCGATGCTGCAGGCTATTGCGGCAGTCGTATCGGTGTCGCCACCAGCTAGGATAATCGTGCGAAGACATTCTTCAAAAGAGTTAGTCAAAAAGAAAGCACTGAGGGCTTGAGGGACGCTGACTTGGCAAATCTCTAAGCCATGACCATGGTTTGAAGCCTTGAGTTCGGTGAGATTAGGATAAAGACGATAATTCTTTTTAGCGTAGGAACAGAGTTCTGCTTTGCTTTTGCCTTTTCGAGATAAATAAACCATCATCGCCGTCACCTCGGCTCCTTTTAGGCCCTCTGGATGATGATGAGAAAGGCCAGTCACGTTAGCGGATAGCGTTTTAACTTCTTCTTCGTTTCGGCCAAACCAGCCCACGGGAGAAATCCGCATCGCCGCACCATTGCCATAAGAATCATTGATGTAATAGTCTTGATCCATTAGCCATTTATAAAAGGAACGCCCATAGCCAGCATTGGGATAACGCCGACCCCATTTGCGGAAGCAATCCACCGTCTTTTTCTTATCCGTGGAAATGCCTTGTTTAAGAATATCCATCACGGCTAAAGTCATGACGGAATCATCCGTAAAATGAAAAGCAGGATTATAGATATCGAAGCCTTCTTTGGCTGCGTCATTATCAAACTCGTAAACACTACCGACCCCATCGCCAATCAAAGCACCCCACATAAAACGAGCCTTCTTTCATGTCCATCTTAAAACAAATAAATGCCGAAATGAAGAAAAGCCTGCCAGAATCAAGGGGGTGATTCCAGTAGGCCTCTCCCGAAGGAGCAAGGAAACAAGACGGTCGAAGGAAGGAGGCTCGTGTGGTCTTGAAGAAAGCACTTGTTCTTTCGTCGTCTCTTCTCTAATCACAATAGCACAGAGCGTAAAAGAAAATCTAGCGAATCTCGTTTCAGTTTTTCTCTTTCACCCGAAAGGGTGAGTTCAGAAGCGAAAATCAGGAGCAAAAATTAAATTAACGAATCGAGCATTTTCTCCATTTTATCGTTCTTTTTTGGATGAGGATGAACAATAATTTTGCCCTTGATGATGACGTCTTCCGCTTCCCGTAACACTTTAAGATCTTCAAGCGGGTTGCCTTTGCTGACAAAGAGGTCAGCACTCTTGCCAACAGCAATCGAACCGGTGATGTCATCAATGTGCATGATCTTCGCATTAACGATCGTCGCCGCTCTTAAAGCTTCGGCATTGCTGGCACCAGCATATTTATGGTAGTAGCAAAGCTCACGCCACATCCCGCTTTGAGCGGCAAAGGGGCAGGCACCATCCGTGCCTAAACCATTGGTGATGCCTTGTTCACGAGCGCTGATGGCCGAATGAATGATGCCATCGGAGACGATTTTGCAGCTGGCAATTTGGACATCAGTATAGTGAGAATAGTTTTGAGGAAGATTTACGCTAGGAAGCGCGGGAGAAATGGTCGTGATGATCGTGCTCGACGAATGCTTAAACCGTTCGGTGAGATCCGCATCGAAGAAAGAACCATGCTCAATCGTATCGACACCGGCGATCAAGCACATCCGCATCCCTTCCGTGCATTCAGTGTGAGAGGCAACCAAAAGGCCTTTTTTATGGGCTTCTTCAACCACCCAGTTCACTTCTTCTTGCTTCATTCTCACATCACCCGGATGATTCGAATCTATGGCATCCATGACACCACTCGTCAGCGTGATTTTAATCAGGTCGACATGCTTGGCAGCATTCTGATCAACAAGTTTCACGTATTCTTCTTTATTGTGGCAGGCAACGGCAATCGTCCCATCGCCGTGACCACCGGGGCAGGTCAAAGCCGGTCCCGAAACCAATAAGCGCGGACCTATCGCCTTGCCAGCGTTAATTTTGTCACGGGCATAAACATCGGCATAACGCATATCGCCCACGCTCCGCAACGTTGTCACGCCGCTAAGTAACGCCGTCTTGGCGCATTGTTGAGCAGTCTTTCTAAGATAGAGCAGTCCTAACCCCGAAGCAGCGAATGCCAATAACATCGACTGGGATTTGCCTTTCGAAGCGACAGAGGATTTCGGCACGCCATCGCCAAAAAGATGAGTATGAAGATTAATTAAACCAGGCAAAACATAAAGCCCGGTAAGATCGACGACTTTGAGACCTTGAGGATTTGAATTATCCGAGGAAAAAGCGGCAATCAAACCATCTTTGACCTCGAGACTATAGTCTTTTAGGACCTCGCCTTTTTCAACGTCAATGATGTTGGCGTGGGCGAGAAGATAATGCTGTGTTTGAGCCATGGACAAAACCTCCAAAAGATTTTTCCACTATAACCCCTTCTTTGAAAATTTAAAGTTTTATCTAAAAATCCACTCAAATCCTGTCTGAACGGGAAGGGGAATCTTAACGAGAAGCCTCGGCCAAGGCCGAAAAGATCTCGAGGGAACTTATCGGAAGAACAGGTTCTTTTTTCTTGAGTGAGGCAACTTCTTTGTACTGGGAAACGACGACTTTGTTCCGCGCTAAGTGGGGTTTAAATAGTAATTGCCCTTCCACTTCAGGGAAAGCGAGGAAGAAGAGATCGACGAAAGGCAGTTCCTTAATCAAAGCACTGTTCCACCGGCGCTTCGCAAAATAACGAGAACGATAGGGATGGAAAAGGAGCAAGGCCTTTTCGTAATCTGGCGAAACAGCCTTGATAAATGCCAAGGCATAATGGTGGTAATCTTCTTCTTTCTTGGGTAAAGGAGAAATCAGGAAGAACGTATGGGCTCGGCTTTTTAGGCTTGTCTCAACAAGATGACGGGCTTCAAGATACTCGTTTTCTTTTTCCATGAGAGCGGCTTCATATTTAAAAGCCCGTTCTAGATCCAATACGCCAAGCGTCGGGAGCCGGCGCAAATCCATATTCATCAAAAGATCGGCTTGTTTAACTTCGTAGGCGAAGGGATTAGTTTCCCGAATGCCTTGGACGTAAGCGAAATAACCTTCCAAGGTATTTTCGCTTCCCTGTCGGGTCAACGCTTTGACGGCTAAGACTTCCTTTTCGCTCAAACCAAGGCTGCGGAGTTTTTCTTCATTAACTCCACAATCCTCCATCGAATCGTGCAAAAGGGCCACCTTTTTAGCGACATCAGACACATGCTCCGCCGCCCAAATAGGGTGATAGATATAAGGATGACCGCCCCGGTCTTTTTGTCGGGAATGAATTCCATTAACGAAACGGACGACCCGTAAAAGGCCTTGGTCATTGAGATCCAAATCCCCTACGATCAAATCGGGGTCTTCTTCAAGGCCCGGATAAGGGCCTTCGGGCGCACGGGCCAAGAAGGCTTCATAGGACAAACTCTTTGCGGGGTAAACTACTTTCTTGCCATCCTTGAGAACACTGGCGTTCAATTCCCGTGGTTTAATTGGCGACCAGGTTTTGTTTTTAAAGGCGTAATAATGAACGCCATCGCCCGAATAAGCAAAAAAGCTTTTGCCCCCATGATTTTGGAGATAAAAGCTCCAGCGTTCACTGAGTTTTTTGGCTTGAAAATAAGGCAAGGTCTCTTCGCCGATTTCTTTCTTTGATGAGACCTTTTTCTTTTTCATTTTCTTTATCCTATCATTTTCTTCTTTTCGATGTCACCCTGTTTTCCTCAAAATCGGAGGATGATGGAGAAAACAAAGGGATTTCACAGCTGAGCCTCACTGCCATCGAAAACCAAACGGTTGCCTTCGATGATGGTGTACTTAGCTAATCAACATTGATGACCGGAATTAGCCCCGAGGGAAAGCAATCGTGAAGGTGTTGATAAACAAGAACCAACGCAAAAGATTATGGCCGATGAGTTGGATTAAACAAGCATCAAAGCGGCTTTCTCCGCCCACAACGGGAGCCACGGGAAGCGGAGCAACTTCACTTGGATTTGGAGTCAGTTTCATCGGCTTGAGGTTGTCATTGAGCTCGCTGACGGAATAGGGCTTCCTCACAGCCGCCGGAGGGGGAGCCTCTTTCGGAAGGGAAGGCGCTTCTTCCGCCTTTTCCTCGATTGTTGCCTTACCCTCATGAAGCGATTTTTTTAGCCAAATGATCGTAACAATAATATTGGGAATGCTGAGGAGAACAAACAAAGCCGGATTTACTTCCGCTTCGCCAAATGCGCGCTTAACCGACGATTAACCACGGTTTCGATTTCTTCTTCAATGACCTTGTAACGCTTTGAGCCTAAGAGAAAAAAATCCGCTCATTTTTCGGCGTCTTCTTTTTCGGAATTGAAATTGTGAGCCACACTAAGACCAGGGGATTTTGGCTAATCAGTTTGCTCTTCCGAAGAAAAACAGGGTGTTTTGGCTAATATATCAGCTATTTTATTCGTAACGGAAACTTAGGGTTGAACCCTTGCTGCTCTTACTGACTTCAATCTGGGCGGGAATCGCGTTCTTAAGGGCTTCCACGTGCGAAATAATGCCAATAAGACGATGGGAGGAAGCACTGAGAGAATGAAGAATCTTTAACGCTAAAGACAAGGAATCGGGATCGAGACTACCGAAGCCTTCGTCGATGAACATGCTGTCGAGTTCGATGCCACCCGCCTTCATTTGGATGACTTCGGAGAGTGATAAAGCCAAAGAAAGCGAAGCCATAAAGGATTCACCACCGCTTAAGGAAGAGACTGGACGGAGTTTGCCCGTCTCAAAATCCTCAACGTCGATGTCAAGACCAAACCGGCCAACGTTATCGGTGGGGACGGCACGCCGTCTTAAGGCATAACGACCATCGCTCATGACCCCGAATTTTTGCGAGGCACTTTCGAGAATCTCATCAAAAATCTGGGCTTGGTAATAGACTTCAAAATCGATGTGGGGAACCCCGCCGGTCAATTTGCCATCCGCGGTCTGGGTGAGCTGATGAATGGCGCTGGCTTTTTTAAAGAGTTCTTTTGCGGCGTTTCGCCTTGCATTCACATGGTCCAAACAAGTGCGATTTGCAGAGATTTTACTCGCCAAAGCCCCATGGAGGCGTTCGCTTTCTTCCGCTAGAGCCCGGGCAGCTTCTTCTTCGCTAGCAAAAGGCGCCTCGTCGATAGGAAGAAGTTTGTCATAGCCCTTTTTCACGCCATCGGCTAAGAGCTCCTCGAGTCCGTTCTTTTCTTTCTTGTAGGCTTCGACCTCGGCTTTTAATCCCTGGCGTTCCGTTAAAGGAAGTTGAGCGGATTTCGCTGTACCTAAATCAAAGAAGCCCTGTTCTTTTAAAGCGGCTTCTAACTCCGCTAAAGCGACAAGATAATGCTCTTTCGCCACGGGTAAATCCCGCTCGTTGATTCGTTGCTGTTCTTTTAAGGATTCGAAAGCGGACGTCGCGTTGGTCAGCTCTTGGTATAAAGTGGATAAAGCGATAAGAGCTTTGTCCTGCTGTGCCTCGGCTTCGGAAATCTTTTCTTCAATCGCTTTCGCTTCGAGCCCTGAGGTCTCTTCTTTTAAAGAAAGGACCTGTTGGCTCTTCTCAGCCTGGAGCTTGGCTAAATTATCCTTCGTCTGCCGTTTTCGCTCTAAGTTCGCCGAAAGAGTTTGAATGCTCGCGGCTAACGTTTGGGCTTTTAAGAGATCTTGCTGGTGGACTTTGCTTTGTTGTTCAAGCGCTTCTAAACGTTCCTTATCTTGAAGAATATCTTTCTCGTTTTGATTGCATAATCCCTGCAAATCCTGCTTAAAGGATTGCAAATCCCATTCTTTTTGGCTATAAGGAGCGAAGGCTTTCTTAAGAGCGGAGAGTTTCTCTTCCACCAACGCATTCTTCTTCTCGGCGAACTGGGCTGCGACTTCCATCGCCTGTTGCCGTGCCAACGCTTTTTCTTCGAGTTTTTTTAGCCCTTCACGGTCAAGGACTTCCGCTTTTTTCACGGCGGGATGGGGATGCTCTAAGGCTCCGCAAACGGGACAAGGCTCATGGTCTTTGAGACGTTCCGAAAGGATGCCCGCTTGGCTATCAAGATAATTCTGGAGGGCCTCATCGTGCTCCGCTTTCGCCAAGGAAGATTCTTGCTTTTTATTCCGATAATCCGTTTGGGCTTTTTGCGCTTCCTGGACCGCCATTTCATAGGCTTGGCCTTGAAGTTTCACTGCCGTCAGGGCGGCCGTTGTTTGCTCGAGTAAGGCGAGATGCCCCTTGATCTTTTCTTGATCGGCATCGGCCGTGTATTGACTTAGCCTTTGTCGGAGCGATTCTAAATTCGCTTCGCCATCGCTCTTCTCTTTTTCAAGGGCAGCAAAACAATTTTCCTCTTGGGCGTAACGGGCTTTGGCCTCGGCTTCTTCTTGTTCAGCAACACCGAGCTTCTTCAATTTCTCCAAGGCCGCTAAAAGCGTGGTCTTTTTGGCGATGGCATCCGCTTTGTCTTTTTCATAAGCCGGCGATTTTTCCTGAGCTTGTTTTAAGGCATTTTGGTAGCGGGTTTCGTTTTGGGGATAAGCTTGCTCAAGACGGGCCTTGGTGGCTTCCAGTTCTTTTTGGTGGGTTAAAAGCGTGGCGCTCTTCGTGCTTAAGGCGAGAACAAGCTCGGCTTTCTCCGCTTGTTCGAGCTGGGTGGCTTTTTCGTTCAGACTCGGTCCTAAAACATCCAAAGCTTTTTTCCGTTCCAAAGATTCCCAATACGAAGCGCGGTTAAGGTTGTCGTTATGAATTTTTTGATGAGCCGAAAGCAATGCTTCTTTTTTGCTCACATCTTCTGTCGCCTTCTTCGCCGCTTCTTTTTCTTGGCTGGCTAAGGTATTTTGCTCTTGCTCCGCCAACGCGATGATTTCATCGAAGTGGTTGATGGCGTCTTTATTTTGTATCAGCGAAACCAAAGCGGGATTCTCGCTTTGGAAGGCATTGAGTTCCCCGACGATAAGTTGACTTTGCTCCGCGAGAAGCTGCTGCTGTTTTTTATCTTCGGCCTCAAGGGCGTCTATGAAATCACGAAGATCAAAGGTTTTGAGAATCTTGCGAAAGATCGGCAAGCGATCTTCGGTCGAGGCATTGATGAGTTTGTTAAAATCCCCTTGGGCGATCATCATCGTCATTTCGAATTGATCGCGGCTTAAGCCAATGATTTCTTCAAGCTTGGCGTTGGCGGTTTTGATATTGCTGATTGGCGAAAAATCCGGGCCGGTCAATTCGATTTTCGGGTTATCGTGGGTAACGCCGCCTTTGCCTTTTTTGGCGGGACGATCTTGGCTCGGGTACCGTTTGACATCATAATTCTTGCCTTGATAAGCAAAGCGAAGATGGACAAAGGTCGGGGTTTCTAAAGAGGCAAAATCGCTCCGGAGAGTATCGTTCTCGCGGAAGTCTCCCGAGGCTTCGCCATAAAGGGCATAACAAATCGCATCAAAGATTGTCGTTTTCCCTGCCCCGGTTGGGCCGTTGATTAGAAATAAAGAATCCCCAAAACGGGAAAAATCAATCTGAACCAAATCACGGTAAGGACCAAAGGCCGAAATTTCAAGGAATAAAGGTTTCATTTCTTTTCTCCTTTGTCTTGAAGTAAACCCGTCACAATCTCCGCTTGTTCAGGACTGAGTGGAGTGCCGTTTTGGGCGAGAAAGAAATCGGTGAACAGCTGCGTTTTAGAAACGTGTTCAATATCGACTTTTTTCATTGGGGAATCCACCGCTTCATGGCTGAGATAATCCACCCAAGCCGCATAAGGGTAGACGCTCCGAAGTTGGCTCATCGGGTCCTCAAGAAGCGAGGTGTCTTTGAGCGAGGCGAAAAGGTAGGCATTATGATCGGCTTTCGCCGCTAAAATCTCTTCAAGTGTGCCGCTCAAATGAATGACGTCATGAAGAAAGCGGATAGGTTTTGCAGAGATTTTGATGTTTTTGCCTTCAACTTCAACGAGGGTAAAACTCTTCTCCGAATCCGCTTCATCCCGATGGTATTTCAGAATCGATCCGCCATAGCGGGCATTCGCTCCAACCATTTGGGGTTTATGAATGTGGCCTAGAGCCACATAGTCAAACGCTTGAAATAGGCTCACGCTAACGGTCGAGACATCGCCCACCATAACCCCATCCTGGCTCAAAAGATCTTCCGAACCCCCGAGCGGAAGTTTTCCGTTCATCGGCAGCACGCTTTGGTGAGCCAAGAGAATGTTGGTCTTTTTCGGGTCAATCGCCATCCGTTTGATGACGTCATTAATCGCATCCGAATAACTCTTAAAATCCGTGCCAAAAGCCGTATTGATGTCAAGGGGGCGGCAAAAGGGAAGGAGATAGATATTCACCCCTTGAAGGGTGATCGGCGTTAAAGCTTCTTCGACCCGGGTGACGACATGGATGCCTTCTTCTTTAAAAATCGCGCTGCCGAAATGAAGTTTTTCAGCCGAATCATGGTTGCCAGAAATGATAAAGCAAGGAAGATGCATCGCATGGACGCGCGTCAAAAAATCGTCGAAGAGTTCCGTCGCTTCATTGCTGGGTATCGTTGAATCGTAGATATCCCCAGCGAGGAAGAGCCCATCGACTTTTTCTTCTTTGGCCAAATCCAAAGCTTGATTGAGAACGAAACGCTGATCCTCAAGCAGTGAAAACTCTTTAAGGCGCTTACCGATATGAAGGTCACTCAAATGCAAGAATTTCATCCTTCATCCTCCTCAAAGAATCCTGGTCTTATTTTAGTCTTCCTCGAACCCGCTAATAAAGGCTTTCTCAAAATATCTGACGAAGTTGTTCTTTTTGAGACTTCCTTGTCCCCTTCGTTCAACTTCTCTACATCAAAAGAGACAAGGCAACGATAGCCAAAGACAATTGAGCGGTAGCTCCGACGATGCTGGCAAGGAAATCGTCTTCACTCCATTTCTTTTTCGCATAAAAAATGGCCCAAATCCCAAAAAGAAGACCGGCAAAGAAACCTTCTCTAAGTCCCGAGTTCTCCTTCTTCATCCTTTTCGTTTCCTCCTTTTTCTTGAAGCGTCGCTTGACCTTCGCTTTGATAAAGCCGGAAGGGAAAGCCATTGACGTCCACTAAATTTCGAACTTCTTGCATGAAAGCTTCTTGATTCTCTTTCTCGACAAAGAAGACCAGCAAGTCCCCCTTGCCCTTGATATAGCCAGACCCATAGGCTTCATTTTTCTTCATCAAGAAAAAGAGCGAACGATAGAAATCTCTTTTCCGGGTTCCCCGAAGGGCCATCCGCGTCTTCCAAGACTGATGTTTCGGAATCTTTACTGCATAAACTTGAACCATGATTTGAACCTCCTTCATTGAGGGCGGGCAAAAGCGAAAGCCTCTCACTTCTTAATAGACCAAAAAGACTCTTTTTTGCCCTCAAACTTTTTCCGAGAAGATCCTGAAGAGAAAAGAGGGCCGCCCTTTTATCCTGATTCCACGAAATAAGAGGAATGACTTTGGACAGTTTTTTTGCTTCATGAAATTCTCATTAAAACCAAAGCCTCATTCTTTAAACATTGTCTTAAACGAAACCCCGGGGAAAATCGCCTAAGGGCAGTCAACGAATCACCAAAAAGGAGGCTTTGGTCATCTCGATAGGGCGTCAATCACGAAGGATTAAAGATTCTTTATCCGATAAACAGTGATGATTTCTTTTTTCTTTTCCTCAAAAATAAAAGAACTCTTAAGTGCAAACGGGTGATTGATTCTAGGACTGGCCTGCGCGTTGCATAATCATGCTGCCGCCGAAACGCGGCGGCTTTTTCAAAAGCCTTTCGGCGAGCGTCCGCCTTTTTGGGATCCGGCGATTCCGGGCGGGCGTTCCCCCAAGGGCGGAATCGCCAGAATGAGAAAAACCAAGTCAGAGGCCCTCAGGGCCAAGTTTTCGGCCGGAGGGGAGCCCTCCGGCCCCATGCTTTCGGCCGTCTCCGAATGGCACGGCGCGAAGCATCGGCGCGCCTGCGTCGGGAAGCCGAGCGGGGCCCAGGTCATAAGAGGCTGTTCGTAGGCCGTCGCGGGAGCTTCCGTGATCGTGCACGACGGCGAGCATTCCCACGGAAGCCTTTTGGCGGCGTCGGGCATCCCCGGGGAGGCCCATCCGACGCGGGAGACGAAGGGGCTTCCGGATTCCGAGAACCCGATGGAGGGGATCAATTCCGTCCATCGGCATCTGAAAGGCTTCCTGGCCGAGCATGCGGGCTATTCCAGGCGGGATCTTCAGGATTGGCCGAACCTCTTCCGCTTCATCTGGGACACCCCGGGCGACGCGAGCCAAAAAGCCCAGGCGTTCATCGAGCTGGCGGTAAAAAAGCGCGCGAAATTGCGTTATCGGGAGTGGAAGAAATCAAAAAACATCGGAAAAGGCTAAACAATCCATCACCCGTTTGCACTTAAGAGTTCAAAAGAAAAAACCAAGTCCTTAAGAAACGAGGGCGAGGCTATAGAATGGCTTTAAAGCCGGACCTCACGGAAAGGCAGACTGAAAGCGATATTTTCTAATTCGGAACTGACCAAAACGTTCTCTTCTTTATCGAGATAAAATCCCGTTCTCTTCTTGGGGGAGGACAATGTGAAAATGAAAGTCGAAGGAAGAGGTTGTTCTTCGATTTTGTGGAAGCTCTATTCATCGAGAACAAGCAGCATTTTCCCGTTGGAAAAGAGGTAACCTATGCTCGAAGTTTGCTTATCGAAATAATCGCGAGGATTTTCGAGATAAAGATAAGGGAAACAAAAGCGGAGAATCTTCGCGGCGACACGAAGACGTTTCGGAGCGTCAAGGCGAGAACAATAATCAAAAAGGTTATAGTCATAGCTTTTCTCTTTCCGTCTCCGCAATCGTGCAAGGCACATTTCCTCAAAGGCCATCTCGTCGGAATGGGTGTGATAGTAATCGTAACCCTTCCCAATCTCTTCGACGTCGGCCCATTCATGGAAACGAGAACTGGGCAAGAAAGTCGTTCGTCTCAAATAGATAAGGCAATGAGAGTAATAAAGATAGAATTCGTAGCCATAAGATACCCCAGCACGACCATAGCGATCGATGATCTTGAGCAGGGCATCCTCGCGATAAGCGATTCCGGAAAGGAGGTTTTCCATTTCCTCAGCGTTTAAAAGTCTCTTAACGTAAGAGTTCAGGGATTTCCCCTGCTTCTCCCCGTAAAGGAAAAGACGGAGAAGATTGTTTTGAATCACCAGATCATTTTTACTCATTTTTTAGGACGGGGAAAAGTTCGTTTAGACTTAGAAATTTTCTTAATATCCATCGACACTTTTAGTATATCGCCTATTATCCGATCCCGATAGTCATTCCGAGATGGCTCTCGACTCAAAAAATAAGTCTTTTTGAAAAAAGTTGGTTTACTGCAATCCCTTTTATTTTTGCCTGTAAGGTTTTATCGACGTTTTGAGGATGAGAGCGCCTGATTTTTTTGGTTTCGTGCAAGTGATTTTGCCTCGGGATGAGATCAAAAGAAAATCGCTTTGAACACGCGATAAAAGCCCTCGTTGATGGGCAAGGCTCATCGTTCCTTTACGGAACCTGATGGCTCGCTTCTTTGAATCCCCTATTTATTTTTTCGGCACTTTTTGTCTTAAGTGCCGTTTTAATAAGGAAGAAAACCCCAGCCAAGAACCCTTTGCTCATTTGAGAGCGGGGCTCCTTTTTAGGAAGCTAGACAGGACTCCGCTACAACACCGCCAAGAAAAAGCGGGTTCTACTCGTAATGGGTCCACATCCGTAAGATATGAATTTCTTTTTTGCTCTCGTCGATCGCGTAGACGAGGCGATGCTGAAGAGTGATCCGCCGCGAAAAGAAGCCTTGGTAATCCCCGCGCAGTTTTTCGTAAGGAGGTGGATTTTGAAAAGGATTCTCTTGGATGATCTTCAAGAGCTTTCTCGCCTTTTCTTCTAAACCCGCTTGTTTAAGTTTCTTCTTGTCCTTTTCGGCAAAAGAAGAAAATTTGAGGACATAGTTTACCACTTCTCATCCTCCGAGTAAGGCTTTTTGGTGCGGTAATCCTCTTTCTCCGCTTTTTTCAGACTGAGACCATAGCCAGGGATCGAAGCCAACGCTAAGGTTTCTTGGATGTCTTTCCAGTCTTCTTCGGAGAGGATGACGAAATTGCTCCCCCGGGAATTCACGACCAAAATCGGTTC
>Ga0183101_1000056_pt7 | contig 22988 bp, 20 predicted proteins | sample Biomet3_FD_127790 | JGI IMG/M metagenome (GOLD analysis project Ga0183101, IMG submission 127790) | Microbial communities from bioreactor (seeded with sewage sludge) at LBNL, California, USA - Biofuel metagenome 3 | ecosystem: Engineered > Bioreactor > Anaerobic > Unclassified ...
CGCCCCGCCTTGGCGGAGAGGGACGCCGCTCTGTCGGCAAAATCCCGTTCCATGCCCTGGGCATTCAATTTTCCCGCCCCGTCGGTCAGCGTGCTGGCCGTCAAATCGGCCAGCCCCTGCTGCTCAGGCTTCAGCAACGCGTTGCCGCCGGGCAGCATCATGTCCACAGCCACATAGGGCACGGTGGCATCGGGAATGAGAATGACCGTGCGGCCCTGGCCCAGGTTTACCACTTCCTGCTTTCCGGTGGCCGTGGCGGCCTGGCCCGATTTGCCGCCCTGGGCAATGCCGGGCCAGTTCTTTTGCAGAATGGCCTCCAGGTCGGGCAGCTTGACGTTTTCCGGGGCCAGCACGCGCACGCGCGCACGGCTGGGGTCAAGCCACAGGTTGATGGCCTGCTGCACCTGCGCCACATCAACATTGCGCTGCGTGAACCGCAAATTCTTTTCGGCCTGGTCGCCGCCCAGGGCGAACTGCACGGTTCCCAACCAGGAGGCGAGGCCGTTGAGCGTTTCAGCGGTGCGGTCCATGCTGTCTTCAAGGTTGTATCTGGCCCGTTGCAGGGCCTCGGGTTTAAAATCGGCAGCCTTCAACGCGGCAAGGTCGGTGGTCAGCCCGCGCCAGAAGGGTTCCAGCTTCTCGGGCGCCATGTCGGCGGTGATATACAGCATGCCCGCGCGGGCCAGGCTCATATTGCCCACGTCTATGCCGTCCACCAGCTGCTTTTCATATTGATATTTGCGGCTCAACAGCGCCGCGCCGTCACCGCCCAAAAGATAGCTCAGCACATCCAGATCAACGGAGCGCAGGTCGCGCAGTGCGGGAGCGGGAAAGGCCAGGCCCAGATATACTTTGCTCCACGGCCCGCGCACAACTTCCACACGCGGTCCGCCGGGCGCGGCGTTCAGATCAACGGGCGAAGGCTCAACCACCTCGTTGGTGTTGGTCAACCCGCCAAAAAGCTCCTGGGCGTGCTGCATCACGGCCTTAAGGTCAATGTCGCCCGCAACCAGCAGCAGCATGTTCTGCGGCTGATACCAGCGCTGCACATAGGCGCGCAGGTCGTCGGCCGTGACGGCGCGGATGGTGTCCTTGAAGCCGATGATGGGCCGCCCATAAGGCGTGTGCATGAGCGTGGAAACCTGGAGGTTTTCAAACAGCCTGCGCATGGGCGAATCCTGATCCCGCTCCAGCTCGGAGATGACAACCTTTTTCTCCGATTCCAGCTCCTTGGGGTCCAAAGACGCCTGAAAGGCCATTTCCTTCACCACGTCCATGCCCATGCGCCAGTGCGCCGCGGGCATATCCGTCATGAACCAGGTTTTGTCAAAGCTGGTGGCCGCGTTCAAATAGCCGCCCAAGGCCTCGACATCGCGTGCCACCTGCCCTTTGGGGCGATGGTCCGTGCCCTTGAAGACCATGTGCTCAAGCAGATGGCTGATGCCCGCCTGTTTGGCGTCTTCGTTGGCTGAGCCGGTGCGCACATAAAGGCGCGTGGCCACCAGGGGAAAACGGCTGTCCTTGATGATATACACGGTCAGCCCGTTGGGCAGCCGCGTCAGAATGCGCTCCCCGCCCGGGGCGGCCTGCGCCGCGCCCGCCAGCAGTGCGAGCAGCAGAGGGATGAACAGGAAAATGCGTCGCATGGTTGCTCCTGAAAATGGATTGGCCGCGCCGGCATAGCCGAGGCCGCCTTTCCTCCTAAATAATACCCCCAGCGCGGGGTGGCAAGGCATAGCCCACGGTGCGGGCGTGCCTTGAGGTGGTAGCCTCTTTGCCGCGCGCCGTCGCAGGACCGCGTGCCAGCAGCATGACAGGGCCGCCCGCAAACAAAAACCGGCAGCCTCGCGGCCGCCGGTTTTTGCACAAAAAACATGGGAACACTGGAACAGGAGCTACCCGCCCAAATAGGCCTCTTTGACCTTGGGGTTTTCAAGCAGCTCGCTGCCGGGGCCTTCAAGCACCACACGGCCCACTTCAAGAATATAGGCGTAGTGCGCCACCGAAAGCGCGGCAAAAGCGTTTTGCTCCACCAGCAGCACGGTTTTGCCTTCTTCATTGATGCGCTTGACGATGCTGAATATTTCGCGCACCAGCAGCGGGGCCAGGCCCAGCGAGGGTTCGTCCAGCATGAGCAGGTCGGGGCGGCTCATCAACGCGCGGCCCACGGCCAGCATTTGCTGCTCGCCGCCGGAAAGCGTGCCCCCCATCTGCCAGTTGCGCTCCTTGAGGCGGGGAAAAAGGCTATAGACCCACTCGATATCGTTGGCTATTTCTGCCCGGTCGCTGCGGGAATATGCCCCAAGGCGCAGGTTTTCCTCCACCGTCAGGTGCGGCAAAATGCGCCGCCCTTCGGGCGAAAGTGAAATGCCCTTGCGCACCATGTCTTCGGGCTTGAGGCCCATCAATGAGATGGGGGATTCGCCCTCGTGACGGGTCAGCAGAATATCTCCGCTGATGGTTTTGTTCAGGCCCGCGATGGAACGGATAATGCTGCTTTTGCCAGCGCCGTTAGCGCCGATAAGCGTGACGATGGAGCCGCGCGGAATGTTCAGGCTTACGCCCTGCACGGCCTGAATGCCGCCGTAGCGCACATGGAGATTACGAATTTCAAGCATAATGCACCCTGTTTCTATCTGTCGGCCTGTTCATGGAACAGATTATCATTGCAAATTCCGCCGGTTGCGCGCTTGCGGCCACCCCGCCGCAAGGCCGGGCAGGGAATGCCGCAAAATGCCCTGCCGCCCGCGCGGCATGCGCACGAAGCTGGCCAGGCTGCGGGCAAACGCCTGCGCCCCTCGGCTATATGCCCTTTTCCAGCGAAGCGTCTTCGCCCAGGTAGGCGCGAATGACCAGGGGGTTGCTGCGGATCGCCTCCGGCCCCCCCTCGGCGATCAACGCGCCGTATTCCATAACCCAGATATACTGGCACACGCCCATGACCACCTTCATGTCATGCTCGATAAGCAGAATGGTCAGGTCGAATTCGTCCCGGATGTGCCCAATAAAGTGCATCAGCTCCAGGCTTTCCTGCGGGTTCATGCCCGCCGCCGGTTCGTCGAGCAGCAGCAGCCTGGGTTCGGTGGCGAGAGCGCGGGCAATTTCCAGGCGGCGTTGCGCGCCGTAAGGCAGGCTGCCCGCCTGATCGTTGAGGTTGGCGCTCAGGTTCACGCGCTCGGCCAGCTGCTTGCTTTTCTCCACAATGGCCGCTTCTTCCTTGTAAAAGGAAGGCAGCCCCAGCGGGGCCATCCACCAGGGGCAATGACGGCGCACATGGCAGCCCACCATGATGTTTTCAAGCACGGTCATCTGCTGCGAAAGGCGGATGTTCTGAAAGGTGCGGGCCATGCCCAGGCGGCAGATCTCCGAAGGGTGCGTGCCCTTCACGCTCTTGCCGTTAAAGATGACCTCGCCTTCCTGCGGCGTGTAAAACCCGCTCAGCACGTTAAAGGCCGTGGTCTTGCCCGCGCCGTTGGGGCCGATGATGCCCGCAATGCCGCCCTTGGGCAGAGCGATGGAAAGATCGCTCACCGCCGTGACGCCGCCAAACCGCATGGTGACGGACTTGGCCAGCAGCATCGCGTTTTCATAATTCGGAGCCGTGGGCAGAATAAAATCGCTCATGCCTTGCCCCTCCTGAAGAACGCGCCAATACTCTTCCAGGTCAGTTCCCTGGTGCCCATGATGCCCTCACGGCGGTAAAGGATGATGCCCAGCAGCACCAGCGAAAACACCACCATGCGCATGCCGGGAATGCCCGGCAACTCGATGAAGCCGAGGTTCATGGGTTCTTCGATGGCGCGCAGCCATTCAAGCAGAATGGTGATGACCGTTGCTCCCAAAAGGCTGCCGGTCAGCGAGCCCAAGCCGCCAGCCACAACGAACATGAGCACGTTGAAGGTCAGCAAAAAGTTGAACATCTTTGGGTCGATGGTCGAAAGGTGGCTGCCCAGCAGCGCGCCGCCCACGCCAGCGAAAAACGCGCCCACGCAGAACGAAAGCACCTTGTAGCGAAACACGTTGATGCCCATGACCCTGGCGGCTATTTCGTTATCGCGGATGCAGCGCAGCACGTTTCCATAATTGCTGAACACCAGCCGCGAAAGCACAATGAGCGTGAAAAGCATCCATCCATAACAGGAAATCAGGCTTGCGTGCCCGGGAATGCCCTTGATGCCCAGGCTGCCGTTGGTCACGGCGGTGGCGTTGACGATGATAACGCGGATGATTTCAGCAAAACCAAGGGTGGCAATGCCCAGATAGTCATCACCCAGCCGCAGCACGGGCACGGCGATGATGAAGGCAAAGATGGTGGCCACCAGGCCCCCGGCCAGCACGGAAACCCAGAAAGGCGTCAGCAGGTCGGAGAAAGGCCAGATGATGGGTTCGAGAATCCACATCATCTCTTTTTGCTCGGGGCTCAGAATGCACAGGGCCGAAACATAGGCCCCGATGGCGATAAAACCGGCATGCCCCAGCGAGAAAAGCCCCGTGAACCCATAAATGAGGTTGAGCGAAAGCGCCAGAATGGCGTTGATGAAGATAAGCTTGGCGATATAAATCTGATAATCGCCGAGAAAACTTTCGGCCTGGGTGAGCACAAGGCCAAACAGCAGCATGGCCATGATGCTCAGAAGAGTGCTTCTGTTCAGGCGCATTAGATTTTTTCCTCCATTCGCTCGCCCAGCAGACCTGTGGGCTTGAACAGCAGCACGAGCACCAGCAACACAAAGGCGAAGGCGTCGCGATAGCCTGAAAGTTCCGGCATGAAGGCCACGGTCATAATTTCCACAAAGCCCAGGGCCACGCCCCCGATAACGGCGCCCTGAATGGAGCCGATGCCGCCGAACACGGCGGCGATGAAGGCCTTAAGACCGGGCATGATGCCCATGTAAGGATGCACCTGGGGGTAACGCAGGGCCCACATAATGCCTGAAGCCGCCGCCAGCGCCGAGCCGATGCCGAAAGTGAGGGCAATGATGTTGTCCACGCGCACGCCGAGCAGGCGCGTGGTTTCAATGTCTTTCGAAATGGCGCGCATGGCGAGGCCGGGCTTGGTGCGATAGACCACATAGAGCAGCACAGCCACAAGCACGATGGTCATGGCAGGCACAAAAGCCGTAAGGGGCAGAATGCGCACGCCGCCCAGCTGCCATTCGGAAACCAGCCATTCAGGTTGCAGCACGGGGCGGGGTTGGCCTGTAAAGACCACCACGGCAAGGCTTTCAATAAAAAATGAAACGGCAATGGCGCTGATGAGCGCCGAAATGCGCGGAGCGTCACGCAAGGGCCGATAGGCGATTCTTTCCACAAGAATGCCCAGAACGCTCGCGCCCAAAACGGCAACCACCGCGGCAACGCCCCAGGGCCAGCCGAAGGCGAACGTGCCGAAAAAGACAAAATACGCGCCGATCATCAAAATATCGCCGTGCGCAAAGTTGATAAGGCGCAAAATGCCGTAAACCATGGTATAGCCGATAGCGATCAGCGCATACAGCGAACCCAGGGTCAGGGCGTTGAAACAGTGCTGCAAAAACATGTCAAGGCTCATGGGCTACCTCAGCGCCTCGCAACGGCAAAAGGCCACAGCTGGCCCCGCCGCCCGACCGGCGACAAAAATATGAAAAAATGCCCCGCGGCGCATGCCGCGGGGCCCAGAGAAGACGTTCAGCTATTTGGGGGTGACTTCGCCCACGTAAACGCGCTTGCCGTCCTTGTATTCAATAATACCCACGGGCATTTCCGCGTCGTGGCTCTTATTGATGGTCAGCATGCCCAGGGCGGTGGGAAGGTTCTTGGTTTCGGCAAGAGCCTTGGTGATGGCCTTGGGATCAGCGGAATTGGCGCGCTTGATGGCGTCGATGATTAAGAAGTAGGTGTTGTAGCCAAGAGCGCCGTTAACGTTGGTTTCCTTGTCAGGATAGGCGGCCTTCCAGGCTTCGGTGAAACGCTTGGCGGCGGCGCTCATGTTGGGCATGGCGGGGTCGTAGGGGAAGGTGGTGTGCATGAAGCCTTCCGCAGCCTTGCCGCCCAGCTTGAGGGTGTCGGGGTTGTCCATGGCGTCAGCGCCCATAAGGCGGAACTTGGCGCCCAGTTCGCGGGCCTGCTTCATGATGATGGCGCCTTCGGCGAAGTAGGCGGGCATGAAGACGACGTCAGGCTTTTTGGCGATAAGGTCGGTCAGCTGGGCGGTGAAATCCTGGTCGCCGGAGCTGTACTTGAGCGTGGCCACAACCTGGCCGCCAAGCTTCTTGAAATCGCGGGTGAAAAAGCTGGAGAGGCCCACGGCGTAGTCGCTGGTCATGTCCATGAGCACAGCGGCCTTGCGGCAGCCCAGGGTGTCATAGGCATAGGTGGCGGCGGCAGCGCCCTGATAGGGGTCGATGAAGCAGGCGCGGAAGTAATACTTCTTGCCCTGCGTCACCAGGGGGTTGGTGCAAGAGGTGCCCACGCCGGGCACGCCGGCCTTTTCGGCCACTTCCGCGCCAGCCATGGCCAGCGAAGAACCATAGGTGCCGATAAGGGCCACAACTTTGTCGCGTTCCACAAGGCGCTTCACGGCGTTGGCCGATTCGACCTTGTCGGACTTGTTGTCCACAACCACCAACTCAACGGGGCGGTCGAGCACTTTGGGCATTTCCTTCTGGGCGAGACGCACGCCCTCAAGTTCGAGCTGACCGCCAAAGGCGTTCTGCCCGGTCAAGGGGAGGTAAACGCCGATTTTGATGGGGGCGGCGTCAGCGGCAAGCGCCTGGCCGGCAACGCCGAACGTCAGCGCCAGACCTGCCAGCGCGGCAACAAATTTACCCAGTTTCATCCTAACCCTCCAAATGGTTGTGCGTTCAGAACGGCCTTGGCACACGCATGGCCGGTCGCTCCATACTATAGCCCACTTGCTCCTGGCCTGCAATTCCAATCACGGGTAAGCGGGACTAACGGCAGCAGGCCGCATACCGGACAAAAAGGCGTGCGTCCGGCATCGAAAATCTGTCCCACTCGGCAGTAAGAGAAAAGCCGGGAACCAAAGCCCTGACCACCGGCAGATCAAAATCCGCACGGGTCAGATCCACGTAGAAAGGACTTCTGCCATGCTCGGCCAACACCGCTTCAAGCAGACGGCGGTTGGCTTGGGGGGAGGGCAGGCTGTAATCCGGCAAGTCCTCTATCATACGAACCGGCAGTCCGGCTAGTCCTGTTCCGGAAGAAACCGGCGGCTTGTTTTGCGATGTCGAATACGGCCAGGGCGTTTCCGTCAGCGCGGCCAAGGCGGCCTTGGGGCCGCTGAGGTTGGCCCCGGTGGCCCGCGCCACCGTTCCATCGCGCCCCATGACAAAGCACTGATAGACCGGCACCCCAAGCTCAGTGGTCAAATCCTGAAACTGCACGCGAATGCCGCAGGCCGCATAATCATCAAGCAGCGACTGAACAAGCTTGTCGGCGCTGCGCAGCGTGAAGCAGCGCGTGCGGCTGAACGGGGTGGTGGCCTCGGCGTCGCGCTCGGCAATTTCCGTCAGCGCGGCCACGATGGCCTCGTCCATGATATTGCCGGAGGCAAGGCCGGTGGAGCCGCCCGCCAGAAACAAGGCCTGCTCGTCCAGATTGCAGAACAAAAACACCGCCTGCGCGGGCACAAGCACCTCTTGCCCGTCAACGCCCCGCGCGGGCAGCCAGTGCAGCGGCGCGTCGTCATAGGGGGCCTCCAGCGGCAGGCTGTTGGGGTTCATAGCCGCCTGCCCCCGCGCCGCAAGCTCGGAAAACCGCGCCAAAGTCAGCGGCAGCTCGTGCTTGCGGCCCAAAACAACGCCCGCATGCGCCCCGCCGCTTTGCGCCTCTCCCGGTCCCACGCTCACATAGGCGCTGGCCCGCTCCACTATTTCCATGGCGTAGGAAGCGCGCGCCCCCGCAAGCGAAAGGCCCCGCCCATAGGCTGTGGCCTTGCCCGTGAGGGTATGCCGCACGCCCCCGCTGTTCACATCCATGTTCACCTGCCAGCCCCGCAACAGGGCAATGGGGGAAAGCGAAGCCTCGTGGCGCATCTCCGGCCCGTCCACCACGTCCGCCTCAAGCAGGGCGTCGAGCGCGCGCAAAAAAGTTTCCTGTGCCGGGGGCCGCTGCCATGGCGTCCAGGTTTCGCGTTGCAGCGTGGCATAATGCCGGGCAAGCGCGTCCGCGTGGGCGGCCATGTGGCTGGCTGCGGCGTCCAGAAGCTGGGAGGAGAAAAGCGGCGCAATGCCCGCCTCGTCGGGGCGGGGCAAAGGATGATGATCGCAAATATTGGCGCGGAACAGGGCGCACCAGGCCGCGGCGGTTTTATGATCCGCGCGGGCTGCCGCACGCAGATAGACGGCCGGGCTATACGGGGCCAGACGCTCCAGGGCGTTGGCCGGAAACCCGGCGCACAGGCCCTGCCCTTCCCCACCGGCGTTTTCGACCAGCAGCGCGCATTCCGCCAGCAGGGCGGCCAGCACGGGCCGGGTAAACGCATCCGCCCCCGCGTCATAGCATTCCTGCGCCAGCTCACGCAGCTTGGCGGCATCTTCCTCCGCCAGCAGGCGCAGCAGGTGCAGATGCAAAAAATCATCCATGGGGGCGGCTTCCAGCCGCGCCAACGCCGATGCGAACGTCATGTCCTCCGGGGGAACGCAGGAAAAATAGCCGGTAGTGGCCTGCGTTTGCTCATGCCGATAGGCATAGGCCAGCACGGGCAGCTCGTCGGGCATTTCTGACCCGGTGGATGCTTTGGGGGCAGCAACGTGTTCCATAACCCTGTTACCTTTGCGGCCAAACCGTCAGGCGTTGCCCACACAGCAAAGACCGCTGGATTTATCCATACAAAAAAACTGGGTAACGCCCACATAAAAAAGGCGGGCCGACACGCGACCCGCCCCATAAAAACACGAAAGCCCTCTGATGAGGGCTTTCGCAAAGACATATTAACGCTTGGAATACTGGTACCGGGCGCGTGCAGCGCGCAGACCGTACTTTTTGCGTTCTTTCTTACGGGCGTCGCGGGTGAGGAAGCCGGCCTTTTTGAGCACGGGGCGCAGAGCCGGATCAATTAGCAACAGCGCGCGCGAAATGCCGTGGCGCACAGCTTCGGCCTGACCGGACACGCCGCCGCCGGCAACGTTGACGCGCACGTCAAGCTTGTCGGCCAGCTTGGCAAGCACCAGAGGCTGACGAATGATCATCTGCAGGGTCTTGCGAGGAAAATAATCCTCGAAAGCGCGACCGTTCACCGTGATGCCGCCGGAACCAGCGTAGACGCGGGTGCGGGCCGTGGCGGTCTTGCGACGGCCGGTGCCGTATTCAAATTTCTCGCTCATGGCTCTCTACTCCTTAATGCGGCAGCGTCAGCGGCTTGGGATTTTGGGCCGTGTGCGGATGTTCGGGCCCGGCATAAATCTTCAGTTTCTTCAGCATGGCGCGGCCCAAACGATTTTTGGGCAGCATGCCCCGCACGGCGGCGGTGAGCACGCGGGAGGGCTTATCAGCCAGCATGTCGCCAAGACGGGTGGTCTTCAGGCCGCCCACCCAGCCAGAGTGCCGGTAGTATTTTTTGTCGATCATTTTGTTGCCGGTGACTTTGATCTTTTCGCAGTTCACAACCACGATAAAGTCGCCGTTATCCATATGCGGAGCGAATTCGGGCTTATGCTTGCCGCGCAGGCGGTGGGCGATCTGGCTGGCCAGACGGCCGAGCACCTGATCCTGAGCGTCAACCACAAACCATTCGCGGTTGATGTCTTTGGGGGTGGGGCTGAACGTCTTCATCGGGATGACTCCTCACATCTGCTGCAAATATCAGCGGCCAAGAGGCCGCAAAAAACTCCATTGCGCGATGTGCCGTCGAACGGGGATGACGACAATATCGCAGTAAAGGCAGATTCAATACTACAAGCGTCAAAGGCTGTCAAGCATTCGCGCCCACAAAGGGGAAACTGCGTTTGCGACGGCGCGCTCCGGGCGAAAACCTGTGTGATTTACCCGGCATCTGTATTGAAGCCCTTGAGCTTTACCCCACTCCCCCCTATAGTGCAAACTGTTTTTTGCCTCGCCAAAGGGGGAGCGTCATGCCCGGAATTCGCAAGAACCTGCTGCAACTCATTTTCTCCGGCGCATACCTGTTGCGCTGGAACGACAAGCTGCGGCCGGTGGAACTGCTTGAAATAGACAAGCAGGCCCACAAAATGCTGTTGGCCTGCGTGCTGTGGCACGAAAATTCCCGGCGACTGCCGGAAGCCGAACGCGTGGCCCTGGCCACGGAAATTATCGAAGGCGGGCTGTTCGACTATTTTTACCGGCTCATCATTACAGACATAAAGCCCCCCATCTTCTATAAAATAAAGGAAAACCCCGCCCAGTTCCGCCAGCTGACGGATCACGTTCTGGCCCGGCTTGAACCGGCCCTTGCGCCGCTGGGGGCCTTTTGGGAGCGCATGCGCCGCTGGCATGCCAACCCGGACGACGAATCCCCGGCCCGCCGCATTCTCACCGCCGCCCACCTCTTTGCCTCGCAGTGGGAATTTCGGCTCATAGAGCCGCTGAACGCGCCCTTTGATGATGAAATGGGCGATATTGGGCAATCCTTCCCCGACCGGCTCGACACATTCACCGAACTTCGCGGCCTGGCCGCCATGCGCAGCCCAGGCGCCCCCCTGGCGCGCCTGGCCAACCTGTGCGGGCAGCTGCGGTTTCAGATTCGCTGGACGCAGGCCCCGCGCATTCCGGCAACATCCGTTCTGGGGCACATGTTCATTGTGGCCGCCTATGCCTATTTTTTCAGCCTGGCTGTCAACGCCTGCCCGGCCAGGGCAAACAACAACTTTTTTTGCGGCCTGTTCCACGACCTGCCCGAAGTGCTGACCCGCGACATCATTTCGCCGGTCAAGCAATCCATTTCGGATCTGCCAAAAATCATCAAGGAATACGAGGACAAAGAGCTGGAGCGCCGCGTGTTCGGCCCCCTGCGCGCCGAGGGCTTTACCTCGCTTGTGGAGCGCATGGAATATTATTTGGGCGCAAGCGTTGGCTCCGAATTTCAGGAATGCGTGCGTGAAAACGGCCAGATTCGCGCTGTTGATGGCTTTCAGGCGCTGGAGGCATGCAACCGCGACGAGCTGGACCCCAAGGACGGGCAGCTCATCAAGGCCTGCGACAACCTTGCCGCCTTTCTTGAGGCGGATAGCTCCATACGCAACGGCGTTTCCTCGCCCCACCTGCTTGAGGCCCGCGTGCGGCTGCTCACCCGCCTGCGCGAAAACGCCCCTGCGGGCCTGGGGTTGGACGCCCTGTTGGCGGATTTTGAATGAACGGGCAGGGCATGAATACCACCACAGCGGCAAAACGCGCGGGCCGGGAAAGTTTGGCCGTGGCCCTCATGCTGGCGGTTCTGACGTGCGCCTTCGCGGCCGCGCCGCGCCCCTGCGCGGCTCTGGCCATCTCCAAGGGCCTGCCCTTCTACGCCAAGGACATGGAATTTTATTACGAAAATCGCCGTCCCGAAGTGCTGCCCGGCATTCTGCGTTCTTTCGACAGCCAGGGCGTTCTGGCCGACAGCCTCAAACAGCTCATGCTGGCGGCCTTTCTGGCGCAAGCGCTGCGCGACGCGCCCGCCAACCGGCAGCTTTTGCTGCCGCCGCCCCCAAGCCTGAGCCGTGACGGGCGGCGCACGCTGGCCTGGACAGTGCATCTGGCCCAGCTGCCGGACGAAGAAGCGCTGCTAAGCTCCCTGCTGCAACCGGAAGACAGGCTGCTGCGGGAACAGATAACCCACAGCCCGGCCCCGCTGCTGCGCTGGGACATCTATTCCGAAAAAACGGTCTTGCAGATGTATTGGGCCGCGTTCATGGCCTCTGGCAGCAATGAATTTCTGGATGTCATCATCCGCGCGGCGCTGCGTTATGCCCGCCTTAACGCCGAAGGCCTGCAACACAACGAGAATTTCTCCGTGTGCGCGTCGGCGGCCGCCTCCCTCTATGAGCTGGCCCCCCGGCATGCCGCCGTCACCCGACGCGTGGAGTATTTTTTGCGCTCGGCCACCGGCCCGGAGGCTCAGACGTTGCGGCTGATCCTGCACAAATAAGGCCCTCGTCGGCCTTTGGGCAATTGCCCGCCGCAGGACCGCACACCCGACCAGCGCGAAAACCAGTTGCGCAAGGCGTCGGTCCCGCCAAGAGGCCGCCCGCCAACAGCGGAAACCGGGCCGTTACGCCCTGCCCCACACAAAAAAACGGCGCGCCCAGGTTCCCCCCGGTCGCGCCGTTGCACATTTCAAGGCAAAGGCAGCTCCGCCCGCTTGCTACTTTGTGAGCAGCTCCGCCATGGCGGCGGCGATATCCTCGCTGCGCAGGCCCACAAGGCCCCGCAAACGCAGCTGGCTGCCGTGTTCCACAAAATGGTCCGGCAGGCCCAAACGCTTGATGCGCTGCCCGCGCAGCAGGCCCTGATCGCTCCAGAATTCCAGCACGGCGGAAGAAAAACCGCCCGCCAGCACGCCCTCTTCCACAAAAAGGATTCTGTCGAAGGCATTGGCTATTTCGGCAAGCTGCTCCTGGGGCAAGGGCTTGAGCCACACGGGGTCAAACACCAGCGGTTTCACGCCCGTGCTCTGCTGCACTTGCGCGGCGGCCTCCAAAGCCGGATGCACCCTGTTGCCCACGGCAATAACCGCAAGGCCCTCGCCCTGTTGCAGTATTTCGCCGCGTCCCGGCGTCAGCAGGCGCGGCGCGCCGTCCATGGGCACGCCAAAGCCGCTCCCCCTGGGATAGCGCAGGGAACAGGGGCCGGGGTGGCACAGGGCCGTGTGCAGGCAGTGGCGCAGCAGATTTTCATCACGCGGGGCCATCATGGTCATATTGGGAATATGCCGCAGATAGGCGATATCGAAGGCCCCGTGGTGCGTGGCCCCGTCTTCGCCCACCAGGCCCGCGCGGTCGATGCAAAAGGTGACGGGCAGGTTCTGAATGCAGACGTCATGCACCACCTGGTCATACGAGCGCTGCAAAAAGGTGGAATATACCGCCAGCGCGGGGCGATACCCCTGGCTGGCCAGCCCGGCGGCGAATGTCACCGCGTGCTGTTCGCAGATGCCCACATCCACGAAACGGTCGGGAAAACGGGCGCGGAACTTGTCCGTGCCGGTGCCCTCGGGCATGGCCGCCGTGATGGCGATGATCTTTTCATTGTGCTCGGCCAGCTCCATCAGCGTTTTGCTGAACACATTGGTAAACGAGGGCACCTTGGCCGTTGAGGCCACGGGCTGCCCGGTTTCCGGCGTGAACAGCCCAATGCCGTGATACAGCGTGGGATTTTTCTCCGCCGGGCCATAGCCCTTGCCCTTCTGGGTGCGCACATGCAGCAGCACCGGCCCGTCTTCGATGGCGGCGGCCATTTCCAGATGGCGGCGCAGGCTGGTGATGTCGTGCCCGTCCACCGGGCCGATATAATTGAAGCGGAAGGCCTCGAAAAGCATGCCGGGCGTGAAAAATGACTTGAAACTCCACTCGCCGCGCATGGCGTAGACGGCCAACTTTTGCCCGATGCGCGGTATGGAACGCAGAAAGTTGAGCACTTCCTTGCGGGTTTGCCGCACCCAGCGCTGCGAAAGCGTGCGGCTCAGAAACAGCGAAAGCGCTCCCACGTTGGGCGAAATGGACATTTCGTTGTCGTTGAGCACCACAATGAGCCGCCGCCCCATGTGCCCGGCAAGGTTGAGCCCTTCAAAGGCCTCGCCCGCCGTGAGCGAGCCGTCGCCGATAACGGCCAGCACATGATGCCTGAGGCCGGAAAGGTCGCGGGCCAGGGCCATGCCCAGCGCCGCCGAAATGGATGTGGAGGAATGCCCCACGCCAAAATGGTCATAAGGGCTTTCGGCCATGCGCGGAAAACCGGAAATGCCGCCGAACGTCCGCAGGGTTTGAAACGTTTTTGCCCGGCCCGTCAGCAGCTTGTAGGCATAGGCCTGGTGCCCCACGTCCCAGATAAGCTTGTCATGCCCCACATCAAAGGTGGCCAGCAGCGCCAGGGTAAGTTCCACCACGCCCAGCGAGGGCGCAAGATGCCCGCCGTTGCGCGAAACAACGTCGATGATGCGGGCGCGCACTTCTTGCGCAAGCTGCGCCAGCTGCGTGTCGGAAAATTTGCTAAGCTGGGCCGGGCTTTCAATGCCGTCCAGCAAATTGCTTTCGCATGGTTCCATATCAGGCCGCCCTGGTTACCGTGTAATCGGCCAGAGCGCGTAGAAAATCCGCCTCCCGCCCATCAAAACCCGCCAGGGCCTCTTGCGCCGCAAGCGCCTGCGCGCGCGCCAGCTCCCGGCTTTTTTCAAGTCCCAGCAACGCGGGATAGGTGCTTTTGCCCTGCTCCGCATCGCTGCCCACAGGTTTGCCCAGGGTTTCTGTGTCGGAAACAACGTCAAGAATGTCGTCGGCAATCTGAAAAGCCACGCCCAGCGCCGCGCCATAAGCGGCAATGGCCGTGCGCGCGGCCTCCTGCGCCCCGGCCAGAATCGCCCCGCACAGGCAGGATGCCCGCAGCAGCGCGCCGGTTTTCATGGCGTGCATGGCGCGCATCTGTTCCAGGCTGATGGACGCCGCGCCGGTGTAAAGCATGTCCCATTCCTGCCCGCCCACCATGCCGGAAGACCCGGCGGCCAGCGCCAGCTCCGCCACGGCCTTGAGCACAAGCTCCGGGGCTTCCCCCGTGCGGCACATGACCATAAAGGCGTCCGTAAGCAGGCCATCGCCCGCGAGCATGGCCGTGGCTTCGTCAAAAGCCTTGTGGTTGGAGGGCTTGCCGCGCCGCAGATCGTCATTGTCCATGGCGGGCAGGTCGTCGTGAATAAGCGAATAGGTGTGGATCATTTCAATGGAAGCCGCGAAAGGCATGACCCGACGCGGCTCCAGACCGCACAGGGCCGCCGTGCTCAGGCACAGCACAGGCCGCAGGCGTTTGCCCCCGGCCTGAAGGCTGTAGAACATGGAATCTTTGAGCCTTTGCGGCATATCGCGCCCGTCGAGACAGGTTGCCAGATACGCCTCAACCTCGGCCCCTCTGGCGCGCAGCAGGGCCTTCATGTCAGACAAGGACATCATAAGCTATTCCGTCTCCTCTTCCGCATCCGGCGCGCCGTCGGCCCCGCTGCGGGGCTCAAAGGGGCGCGCCTGGCCTTCCTGCCACAGTTCAAGCTCGTGCCGGGCTTTTTCAAGCTGATCGCGGCAATACCGCGAACAGGCAGCGCCTTCCTTATACAGGGCCATGCCCTTTTCCAGCGGCAGGTCGCCGCTTTCCAGCGCCGCCACTATTTCCTGAAGCCGGGCCATTTTTTTTTCAAAAGTATTGTCTGTCTTGGCGCTCATGGCCTGTTTCCCCCGGCGGAATTTTGCGGCGAAAGAACGGTTGCGCCGCCAGCCTGCGCAGGCTGGCGCAAGCCCTGGCCGGGCGCGTCCGCAGCGCGGCCCCGCTCCAGAAACGGCAGCGGATCAACCGATTCCCCCTGCACCAGCAGGGAAAGATGCAGATGCGGGCCGGTAACGCGGCCCGTGGCCCCCACCAGCCCCACGACCTGCCCCTTGCGAACGTTTTCGCCGTTTTGCACCAATATTTCAGAGAGGTGCAGATATGCGGTGAACACGCCTTCGCCGTGATTGATGTACACCACATTGCCGGAGAAGTACAAATCGCCGGTCAGCGCCACGCGGCCATCCGCGCAGGCCAGAACGGGCTGTCCCTGCGGGCCGCGCAGGTCAAGCCCGCGATGCACCCCGCGAGGCTGGCCGTTGAACACGCGCTTGAGGCCGAACAGGCTTGAAATATCGCCGGGCACGGGCCGTGTCAGCGGCAGCGCCCAGTGGCGCTGCGGCAGCTGGTCCGCCAGCGCCACGCGCACCTTTTCCCTGTCCGCCTTGATGCGCGCCATGGACGCGGCGGGCGGGTTCACAAATTTTTTGTCCACAGCAAGCTTTTGCACGGGGCGGTCCCTGTCGTAGAACGCAATGCTGCGTCTGGCAAGGGGGGCGTCTTTTGCGCCCCCGCCAGCGCCGACAACGGAAAGCTGCATTGCGGCGCTTTTTTCGCCCAGCGGCACGGGCAGCAGCATAACTGCCTGCCAGCGCGCCCCGTTGGGGCCAACCACGTTCTCGGCCAGCGCCTCATGGTTTTTCCCCAACCAGTTGAACGTGAACGACCGCACGGGCACATCGCTTACCGCCAGGGCCAAGAAAGCGTCGCCCCTGGCTGCGGAAGTCGGCGCGTCCAGCACAAGCGGACCGGCCATGGCCGCAACGCCCCCCGCCCACAGCAGCGCGACAAGCAGCAGAACATGGCGCAACAGGCGAAGCATCAGCAATCTTCCCCGTTTTTTCCGCCTGCGGGCGCCGCCTGCGGCGGCACATGGCAGGATTGCGCACGGTCGGGCCGCACATGGCTGACCACGGCCCCCAGGCTGCCATCCGCCAGGCGCACCTCAATGACGCTGCCCGGCGCGGCAGAGCCCACAGAGCGCAGCACGTCACCCTCGGCCGTGCGCACCAGCGCATAGCCCCGCTGAAGAGGCGCAAGGGGGCTGGCCGCCGCCAGCGCCATATCCAATTTTTCAAAATTCCGTTCGCTGTGGGCCAGCAGCGCGCCCGCCGCCGCATGCAGCCGTTGCCCGGCCCCATCAAGACGCTGCCCGCGCGCTTCAAGCATGCGCGGCAAGGCCGCCTGCAACCCTGCGGAAAACATCTGCAATCGCCCGGCCAGCACGTCCAGCCGCTCGGCGCTGAAAGCGCCGCGCAAGGCCCCCTCCAACCGTTCACGCCGGGTTTCCACGGCGCTCAGCCACTGCCGGGCGGCCCGGTACAGGGAGCGCTGCCGCTCGTCCAGCTGCTCCGTCAGGCGGCCAAGACGCCGCGCGGGCGAAAACCAGCGCAGCGCGCCTTCGCACCGCGCAAGCTCCTGCCCGGCCGTTTCCAGCCGCCGCAGTGCCGCCCGCGCAAGCGCGGCCTCGGCCTCATCCACCCGCTGCATCAATTCGTCCCGCGAGGGCCAGAGCAACTGCGCCGCGTGCGAGGGCGTGGCCGCGCGCATGTCCGCCGTCATGTCCGCCAGGGTCACGTCAACCTCATGCCCAATGCCTGCCAGCACCGGCAGGCGGGAGCGGAACACGGCCTCGGCCACGGCCTCTTCATTAAAGGCCCACAAATCTTCCAGCGAGCCGCCGCCCCGCACAAGCACAATAACCTGCGCCCAGCCCTGGGCATTGGCTTCTTCCATGGCGCGCACAATGCCGGGCGCGGCCTCCGCCCCTTGCATGAGCGACGGAAAAAGGCGAATGCGCGAACCGCTGCCCCGCCGGGCCGCAAGCTCCAGAAAATCATGAATGGCCGCGCCGGTGGGCGAGGTGATCAGGGCCACCCGTTGCGGGTTGTCCGGCAAGGGGCGTTTGCGCCCGGCGCTAAAATAGCCCAGCGCCGCCAGCTTGCGTTTGGCGGCCTCAAAGGCCTGGGCCAGCAGGCCTTCGCCCGCCGGTTGCACCAGTTCGACAACAAGCTGGTATTGCCCGCGCGGCGCATACAGGGTTATGCGCCCGGCACAGAGCACATCCATGCCGTTGCGCAACAGTTCCAGCGGCGAGGGACGGGGAGAATCGAAAACTTCGCCGGTGAGCGGGTCGAACCCCTGGGAGGCCTGCCGCTGCATATGGCGGAACCACACGCATTGCAGCTGCGCGTCCGCATCCTTGAGGCTGAAATAGACATGCCCGGAGCCTGGGCGGGTGAGGTTGGTCACTTCGCCCCGCACCCACACGAAAGGGAACCGCCCTTCGAGCGTTCTGCGCAGCTGGTCCGTGAGTTCACGGACCGAAAGAATGCCTTCCTGCATGGAGCTCCATGGCGGCTGGGGGATTTTGTGGAAAAAGGGACGCCTTTAAAAAAAAGCGCCCCTTTCCACGCCCGCAACAGCAAACCAGCCGGTATCCGTTACGGGCACAACATCCTCACGCGCAACCGCCGCGCCGCCGGGCATGGCGGAGGGCGTCGCGCACGGCAAAACGCCTATCCCTGCTGCTGCGCCCAGCCTTCGCGCACGCGGGCGGCCCAGGCGGAGAACGCCTCCGACATACCGTCGGCGGGCAGTTCGCCCTTTTCGCCGCTGCGGCGGTCCTTGCATTCAACAATGCCGCGCGCCAGACCCTTGCCGCCCACCACGAGCTGCATGGGAATGCCCAGCAGGTCCGCATCCTTGAACTTCACGCCGGGGCGCTCGTCGCGGTCGTCCATCAGCACGTCCACGCCCATATCCTTGAGCATGGCATAGACCTGCTCCACCTTGGCGTTGACCTCGTCGTTGCGCGGGTCGAGGTTCAGCAGGATGCAGTCGAAGGGAGCCATTGGCGGCGGGAACACGATGCCGTGTTCATCGTTGTTCTGCTCAATGGCGGCCGCGGCCACGCGCGAAACGCCGATGCCGTAGCAGCCCATGATCATGATCTGTTCCTTGCCGTTTTCGTCCAAAAAGGCGGCGTGCATGGCGTCGCTGTATTTGCGGCCCAGCATGAACACATGCCCCACCTCGATGCCCTTGGTCAGCTCGATGCGCCCGCCGCAACGGGGGCAGCGGTCTTGGGGCGTGATGGCGCGCAGGTCCGCCCAGGCGGTCACGGCGGCATCGCGGGCAAGGTCCACATGCACCAGGTGCGCGTCGGCGGCGTTGGCCCCCACCACATAATCCGTGCCGCCCTTGAGCTCGTTGTCGGCATAAACGGGAATGCTCAGACCCACAGGTCCGGCAAAGCCCACGGGGGCCTTGGTCAGTTCCCGCACGGTGTCGGCGTCGGCCATCACTACATCCTGCGCGCCCAGCAGGTTCTTCAGCTTGATGTCGTTGACCTCGCGGTCGCCGCGCACCAGCACGGCCACGGGCTTGCCGTCCACGCGGAAAAGCATGGTTTTGACCACCGAAGCGGCGGCAATGCCCAGCAGGGAGGCGACTTCCTCAACCGTGTGCGCGCCGGGCGTGGCCTTCTGTTCGGCGGGCGGGCAGGTCTTGTCGCAAGGCGTGCCGTTCCAGACCACTTCGGCGCGTTCCACGTTGGCGGCATAGTCGCAATCGTGGCAAAAGGCGATGGTGTCTTCGCCGGTCTCGGCCATCACCATGAATTCGTGCGAGAAATTGCCGCCGATGGAGCCGGAATCGGCCTCCACAGAGCGAAAACGAAGGCCCAGGCGCTGAAAAACGCGCTTGTAGGCGGCGTGGCAGGCCCAGTAATTGGCCTCCGAAGCCTTTTCGCTGACGTCAAAGGAATAGCCGTCCTGCATGATGAATTCACGGCCGCGCATCAAGCCGAAGCGGGGGCGGATTTCATCGCGGAACTTGGTCTGTATCTGATACAGACGCACGGGCAGCTGGCGGTAGGAACGCACCTCGCCGCGCACGAGGTCGGTGATGACCTCTTCGTGCGTGGGGCCAAGGCAATATTCCCGCTCGTTGCGGTCCTTGAAGCGCAGCAGTTCCTTGCCGTAGTGTTCCCACCGGCCAGATTCCTTCCACAGGTCGGCCGGCTGCACCATGGGCATGAGCAGTTCCTCAAAATTGGCGACGGCCATTTCCTCGCGCACGATGCGGCTTATTTTTTCAATAACCCGCAGCCCCAGGGGCAAGTAGGTATACATGCCCGAGGTGAGCCTGCGCACCATGCCCGCGCGCAGCAGAAGCTTGTGGCTGACCACTTCGGCGTCGGCCGGAGATTCCTTGAGGGTGGGAATATAGCAGTTGCTGAAGCGCATTACTGTGATTCCTTTTCGTTGAGCAGTTTTTGCAGTTCTTCCATAAAAGCCGCCAGCAGGGCTTCCTGCCCTTTGACCGAGCGGATGACCTCGCCCTTGCGAAATATAATGCCCTTGTCGCGCCCGCCAGCCAGGCCAAGATCGGCCTCTCTGGCCTCGCCCGGCCCGTTGACCACGCAGCCCATCACCGCCACCTTGATGTCGGCGGTGGAAACGGCGAGCCGGTCTTCCACAGCGCGCGCAAGGGAAAACAGGTCTATTTCCGTGCGGCCGCAGGTGGGGCAGGAAATGATTTCCGGCCCGCGCGAACGCAAACCCAGCGCGCGCAGAATTTCCCAGGCCACGGTCACTTCTTCGGCCGGGTCGGCCGTCAGCGAAACGCGCAGGGTGTCGCCAATGCCCTCATGCAGCAGAATGCCCAGCCCCACGGCGGATTTGACCGTGCCGCGCATAAGCCCCCCCGCCTCGGTAACGCCGATGTGCAGGGGATAATCACAGGCTTGGGCCAACGCCCGGTAGGCGGCGATGGTGTTCAGCACCGAGGAGGACTTGAGCGAAATTTTGGTATCGTAGAAGCCGCGCGCCTCAAGCATGCGCACATGGCCAAGGGCGCTTTCCACCAGCGCTTCGGGGCAGGGGCCGCCATATTTTTGCAGCAGCCCTTTTTCCACCGAGCCGGAATTGACCCCCACGCGAATGACCGCCCCGTGGGCCTTGGCGGCATCCACCACGCGGTCCACATGTTCCCTGGGGCCAATATTGCCGGGGTTGATGCGCAAACCCTCAAGCCCCGCTTCCAGAGAAGCGACGGCCAGGCGGTAGTCAAAATGGATGTCCGCAATAAGCGGCAGCCGCGTTCCCGCACGAATGGCGGGCAGCGCCGCCACGGCGGCTTCGTCGGGCACGGCCACGCGCACGGCCTCGCAGCCGCGCGCCTCAAGCCGCGCAATCTGCGCCAGGGTGGCCTGCGGATCGCGCGTATCGGTATTGGTCATGCTCTGCACCATTACTGGCGCGCCGCCGCCGATGGAAAGCCCGCCCAGACGGATGGCGCGGGTCTTGTGCTTCTGCATGCTTCCCCCACGAAAAAATGCCCGAAAAGCCCATGGCAAACGCCATGCCCTTCCGTAAACGGTTCTTGTATGCTATTTCCCCCCGCAAGCCAAGTGCGCGGAAGGCCGCGCCCAGGCGGGCGCGGGCGGCAGGTTTGTTTGGAACACGTTTTGCATTATTTGCGACATAAGGCCGCGCTCAGACGATTTTTCCGCCCGCACTCAAGTTGGCGGCCATCATGACGATAAGCCTTATGAAAGAGCAGCCCCTTTTTTGGGGGGGTCACCCCCGTTTGTGCGCACGGCCTGCGCCGGAAGCATCTTCCGGCCAACGCGCGCGGGCTGCCTCAGAACATCACCGGGGTTTTTATGCATATGCTGCCGCGTCTTCTTCTCTTTTGCGCCCTTTTGCTCCCGCTGTTCGGCGGCTGCGTTAAAAGCGGCCCTTCCGCGCTTTCGCCCGGATATACGGATGCCGTGGAACTGAAACTTAAAAGCCGCGAGCTGGCCGACCAGATGCTGGCAACCATGCCCAACGACGCCATTCAGGGCTTTGTGGCCATGCCCACGGCCTTTGTGGACCAAAACAACACCTCGCAAAGCTCGCCCATGGGCAGGCTGATGGCCGAATCGCTGTTTTACGAATTCAACCAGCGCGGGTTCCCCACGCGCGAATACCGCCTTAACGGAGCCATTTCCGTGCAGGGCGGGCGCGACGACATAGCCCTGGCCGCCAACCAGATGGTCTCGACCACCGGGCAAAAATGGGCGGCGCTGGTGGTGGGCACCTATTATGTGGATAAGGACGCCACCTTTATCAACGCACGCCTGGTGCGCGCCAGCGATGGCCTGGTCATGCGCACGGGGCAGCTTGTGCTGGTGAACACCCCCATTGTGGAGCGCATGGCCAAGGCCGATGCGCCCAAACCCGTTAGAACCGCCGAAAACGCCCCCAGCGCAAAAACCTACGGGCCGCGCCCCGGCAGCGCCTCGCTCTACACCCCGGCCAGCAGCATCAGCAGCGGCACGCTGATCATCAGGCAAGGCCGATAACGTCCGGAACGATCATGAAAACATTGCTGAACGCCATTCGCCCCTTCTGTTTGCTGTGCGCGCTCTGCCCGGCCTTGCTGGCGTTTGCGCCGCAGGCGCGGGCCGACAGCCTTTCCGCCTACGGCAGCCAAAGCGCCGAAGATGCGCAGGCGCGGCGGGCGGCGCAAGACCACGCCGATTACCTTGCCCAGGCCAACAAATCCAGCCTGATCTACCTTGAACAGGCGCGCGAATTCCGCGCGGCCGGGCGCTATGAGCTTGCCCGCCAACGGTATCTTCAGGCCCTTTCCATCTGCGCCGACGACCAGACCCTTATCATTATAAAAAGGGAACTGTCGGGCGTTGAAATGCTGTTGCGCACCATGCGCTGAGGATTGTCATGAACCGTCTTTTCCTTCCCGTTCTTCTCGTGCTCGCGGCGCTGCTTTTTCCGCTGACAGCCGCCGCTGCCGGCAACGTGCCCTCGGCCGCCATCAGCATTGCCAAGCAGCTGGACGAGCAGCTGATGATGCGCTTTGCCGGCGACAACGCCGAAATGGGCCGCAAAGACCGCGAGGCCCTGGCGCGGGCGCGCATCATGATCATGGGCACGACGCCCGCCGACATCAACGATCTGGATGCGGCCTCGCCCCTGGCCCGGCAGATGACCGAAGAAATTTCGCGCTGGCTCATCAATGCGGGCTACCGTTTTCAGGAGCTGCGCAAAGGCCGCGACATACGCTTTGACAAACACAAGGGTGAATTCATCCTCACGCGCGATGTGCGCCGCCTTGCCAATTCAAGCGGCACCAGCCAGGCCGTGATGGCGGGCACCTACATTGTTACCAGCGAGCAGGTGCGCTTCAGCATCCGGCTCATCCACACCTCGAGCAACGAGGTGCTGGCCATGGGCACGGCCACCATTCCCATCACCGACGACCTGCGCCCGCTGGTGCGCGAACGCGGCGCTGGCGACGGGCTGGCCCCCACGGTGCGCACACGGCTGCAATAGGCCTTCTTGCCTCGCTTGCGCTTTGCGTCTATAACATGCCCGCGCCGGTCGGTTCGACCGGCGCGGGGTGTGCTTTTCTCCCGCCCCCCGCTCCCCGACAAATTGCCCCCCCCCCAACCCCCC
>Ga0183101_1000053_pt8 | contig 22881 bp, 18 predicted proteins | sample Biomet3_FD_127790 | JGI IMG/M metagenome (GOLD analysis project Ga0183101, IMG submission 127790) | Microbial communities from bioreactor (seeded with sewage sludge) at LBNL, California, USA - Biofuel metagenome 3 | ecosystem: Engineered > Bioreactor > Anaerobic > Unclassified ...
TCAGGTTGGTTGGATATCTACTCATAACTTATGTCTTGGTAACCATAAAGTTACGAAATAATATTCAATCAACAAACTGATATTCAATATATTATATCATATTTTTATAATTCAAAACAGCTTCTTATGGACGTCACCGAAAAAACTAACATACGACGATTTTGTCTATGCCGTAGGTTCGAAAATTTATTTATGTGATGTCCGAATTGTTTCACTCATTTTAGATGCTGCCTTTATTTTTCCCGATATTCTCGTTGTCTATATCTAGGCTATTCAAAAGAGGGAATCAACAAAAAAACGGAGAGTAGAGTATGCTTGGAATTAATTTCGATGGTTCTTTTCGTTCAGCGCATTGAAAAGTTTGCGAGGCATTAGGATAGGGTAGGCAAACCAATGTTTGTACATCATGCAAACAATGTAATAGATAATGAATGCCGTGACGAATCCCGAAATGGCATCAATCAGATAGTGGGCTTGTATGAAGACGGTAGCCCCGCAAAGTAATAAATAGAAAGGTGTGAGCCATGCAAACAATTTTTTGCTGCCATGCCATGCAAATATCATGAGGATGGTAGAGATTCCCACATGGCTACTGGGAAATGCTGCGGTGGGGCGTTCGCCTATTGATTGAGAGTTTTCTACAAGATCATAAAAGATGCCATGTTGATAATCTGCTCCGGGCAACAACTCCTGATGGTAGTTGAAGTAATCGCCAATATGAGGGAATATTCCTTTGGCTACATTATCCAGCCCAATAGCGGGGTAATAGAATTGTGGTCCGGCTACAGGAATAAAGATATAGATAAGGTAGTATATAAAGAAAGATGTGACGATAACGAAAGAATATTTCTCGAACAAATCATATTTTTTGATGAAATAATACAGCGCTACGGTAAGGATCATGGGATAGTAGGAAAAGTATCCCATATTGAAAGCTTCGCTAACCCAATTGGACGAAAGCCAATGGCAGAACCAGAGTGCCGGTTGCGCACCAAATAATTGCTGGTCGATACCGGCAAAAACATAGTCCAAATTCGGTAAGAAGCGATTGAATTCAAAAGTATCCGGATACCAATAAGAAAGCAAACTCATTTGGATTGCGATGCGAATAAAAGCCATGTACCGATAAGGAAATTGCTTGAATAAGTAAATCATGAATAGGGTCAACCCAAGGATAGCTGCTCGTTGGTAAAGCATTGACATGGGATGATTCATGCGGGGAAAAAGGTATAATATAAGAATGGAGGTAAGCAAATTGTATATTAATGCTACCTTCTCGACTGCAAACAAACCATTTTGTTTTTCTCCTACGCGATCAAACAAATCAACTTTTACAACCATCCTTCTTTTTTATACCATGCGATAGTTTCGGCAACACCACGTTTCAAATTGTATTCAGGTTCAAAACCTAATTCTTCTTGTGTAGGCGTCATGTCGCATCGCCAATTCCGCTGTTTCATTATTTTATACTTGTCAGAGTTCAATGTTGAGCTCTTTCGCGACATCGTCGCGAACATTTCAGCCAACAAAGATACAACTTTTAAAATAATTAAAGGGCATTTTATATGGATAACAAACTTGCATCCCATTTCTTTTTGTATTAAATCGGAGAAAGAACGGCTTGGATACACTCCTCCATCGGTAACAAAGTAGGCTCTGCGAACTATTTCTTGCTTGATACAGAGAAAAATAACGTTCACTACATCTTTTACATAAACAAAAGTCAGGTCTTGATGTTTGTAGCCTACGGCAAAATCGACATGCTGTTTGATACTTTTAGCCATGAGGAAATAATCTTTCTCGCGAGGGCCATAAACTCCTGTTGGGCGTATAAAGATATATGGGAAATCGCTGATGTTTTGCAAGTATCTTTCTGATTTTCTTTTGCTAAGTCCATAGGCGGTATTGGGCATTATTGTATCATTCTCTTTGATGGGTTCCTCGTTTTGTTCATGAATTGCGCCAAAGATGCTCAAGGTACTTATATAGATGAATTGTTTGGGAACCATCTCAAGCATACGAAGTGTATCTGCAAGGAGTTTGGTTTGTCCAAAGTTTATTTTGTCAAAATCTCTTTTGTCGGCACATTTTGTTACGCCGGAGCAATGTACTATGATATCAAATTTGCCATATTGCTCTTTATGAGCGGCAAGCATTGCCGTTAGTTTTGTCGGATTCGAGAAGTCGCAGGTAAAGAATTTGATGCGTGGATCTTTCAAATACTGCTTACTGCTTGTAGCTCTCATTCCCGCCCAAACATCAAAACCTCTATTCAAAGCCTCTTCTACAATAAAACTTCCGATGAAACCACTTGCTCCTGTTACTAAAATAGATGCCATTCTTTATTCTTTATTATTTTCATCTTTCGGCTCAACATGGATGCTGACGAATGTATTCTTGCCGAACATTGCTTTAAGTTTGTTTTCTATATTTGTTGCTATGCCATGTGCCTTATTCAAACTGATGTCGCCATCCATTAGTACATGTAAATCTATCGCATAATTGTTTCCTATCTGTCTGGTTCGTAAGTCATGTGGTTTGGTCACTCCCGGGAAAGACAGAGTTGCATCAACTATTTTCTTCTCGATGTCTTCCGATAATGATTTTTCTAAGAGTTGTCCCATGCACGGCTTTAAGAGAGAAAAGGCGGCTTTAATGATAAATATACTAACCAATACGGCGGCAACAGGATCGAGCACTCGCCAATGTTCGCCTAACAAAATTGCTCCTCCGATTCCTACGGCAGTACCTACAGAAGAGAGAGCGTCGCTGCGGTGATGCCAAGCATTGGCAACTGTCGCTTGCGAATGATATTTCTTGCCCGACTTTAATGTATAGCGATATAGTAACTCTTTTGATCCAATGGATACGATAGCTGCAATAAATGCAAGTAGGCCGGGTTGATTCAGTACTTTGCCTGTAATAGCATCGTATATTTTGTCGCAGCCGTCATATAGAATACCGAATCCTACAAATAACAGCAACACACCAATTATTGCTGTAGCAAGTGTCTCAAATTTGCCATGACCGAAATCATGCCCTTTGTCTATTGGTTTGTTGGCTATATGAACAAATATCAGAATGATAATATCGACTATAAAATCCGATAGTGAGTGTACAGCTTCGGCCAACATTGCCGCGCTATGCCCCACTATTCCTGCAAAAAACTTAAAGATCAATAATAGAAAATCAACAGCGCTTCCTGTTATTGTTGTCTGATATATTTTCCTTTCTTGAGTAGTTTTTTCGGCTTCCATTGTTATTATTCTAAAAAGCAAAGGCAAATATACACTTTAATCTTGAATTATTGAGATTAAATTGCTTTCTTTGTAATAAAACTCAATATAATCCTATATATTATGGCAAATAATAATGACAAAAAAGCAGGTAAACGGATGACCAAACAGGATATGACTAATGTCTTATTCGATTTCTTTCATGCGAGCCCAGGTAAAAGCTTTACATTGAAATACTTATTTTCAGAACTGCACTTCAATACTCATCCGATGAAGATGTTGTGTATGGATATTCTCTCTGAACTTATGGCTGATGATTATATTACTCAAATAGATAAATATGTGTATCGTCTTAACGATCGCGGAACAGAGTTGATTGGAATATTTCAACGAAAAAGCAATGGCAAGAATATGTTTGTCCCCGATGGAGGTGGAGAACCGATCTTTGTGGCTGAACGAAATTCGGCTCATGCGATGAATAATGATCGGGTGAAAATAACCTTTTTTGCCAAGCGTAAAAATCATATTGCAGAGGGCGAAGTGGTTGAAATATTGGAACGCGCTCAAAATAGCTTCGTCGGAACACTTGAGGTGACCAAGTCGTATGCATTTTTACTTACCGAAAACAGAACACTTGCAAACGATATATTTATCCCTAAAGACAAACTGAAAGGTGGAAAGAATGGGGATAAGGCTGTTGTGAAGATAGTAGAATGGCCTGATAAATCAAAGAATCCCATCGGTATGGTGGTAGATATCCTTGGACAAGCAGGAGAGAATAATACCGAAATGCATGCTATTCTTGCCGAGTATGGTTTGCCTTATGTATATCCGGCAGCAGTAGAGAAAGCCGCCGAGCAAATCCCCGCAGAGATTCCGGCAGATGAGATCGCTCGTAGGGAGGACTTTAGAGATGTGACAACTTTTACCATAGACCCCAAAGATGCTAAGGATTTTGACGATGCATTGTCTGTCAGAAAGATAAAGGATGGTCTTTGGGAGATAGGAGTGCATATTGCTGATGTGACTTATTATGTCAAAGAAGGAAGCATTATAGATAAAGAGGCAGTAAAACGTGCCACTTCTATTTATTTGGTAGACCGTACAATACCGATGTTGCCAGAAAGGCTATGTAATTTCATCTGCTCGTTGCGTCCGAACGAAGAAAAGCTAACGTTCTCGGTTATCTTTGAAATAACCGAGAAGGGTGAGATAAAGAAATGGCATATTGCTCATACTGTTATTAAGAGTGATCGCCGCTTCACCTACGAAGAAGTACAAGATATAATAGAAAAAGGAGAAGGTGATTATAAAGAAGAAATATTTGCTGCCGACACTATTGCCAAGCTTCTTCGTAAAAAACGCTTTGAACATGGGGCTATTTCGTTTGAAAGGTGGGAGATGAAATTTGATATTGACGAAACAGGCAAGCCTGTGGGCATATATATTAAGGAATCGAAAGATGCCAACAAGTTGGTAGAAGAATTTATGTTGCTTGCCAATCGATATGTGGCAGAAAGTGTAGGAAAGGTTCCTAACAATAAGAAACCGAAAGTTCTTCCGTATCGTATTCATGATACTCCCGATCCTATGAAACTTGAAAACTTATCGCAATTTATTTCTCGTTTTGGTTATAAGGTTAAGACTGTCGGCTCAAAACAAGATATTGCTAAATCTATTAATGGATTGCTGGACGAGGTTCATGGAAAGAAAGAAGAGAATCTGATAGAAACCATCTCTGTAAGAGCTATGCAAAAAGCTCGTTACTCCGTTCATAATATAGGACATTATGGTTTGGCTTTTGACTATTATACTCATTTTACATCTCCTATACGCCGTTATCCGGATCAGATGGTTCATAGGCTCCTGACCAAGTATATGGATGGAGGAAGAAGTGTTTTAGAACAGAAATACGAAGATCTGTGTGAACATAGTTCGGATATGGAACAAGTTGCAGCCAATGCCGAACGTGCTTCTGTAAAGTACAAACAGGTTGAGTATATGAGCGAAAGACTCGGCAACACTTATGATGGAGTTATATCTGGAGTGACCGAATGGGGTATTTATGTCGAGATCAATGAGAATAAATGTGAGGGAATGATTCCTATTCGTGATTTGGATGACGATTATTATGAATTTGACGAAAAGAATTATTGTATTCGTGGGCGTCGTCGTCATCGTGTATATAGCTTGGGCGATCCTATCACTATTAAGGTGGCACGTGCTAACTTAGAAAAGAAACAACTTGATTTTGCATTGATAAAGAGTGATAATAATGCTCTTGCTACTTCTGATCAGGGTGATGGTAGCAATAGGAGTTGGAGAGACAATAATAAATCCGGTTACAAAAAGAAAGCTCAGAAGCATAATAAGAGCAGAAACAATAATCGATGAAGACAACTATTATTACAACGCGCTGCGAAATGGAAGATATTTTGCAGCGCGTTCCGATATGTTATGTCGGCGTTACGGATTTGGAAGGCAATCCTTATGTCACACCGATGAATCTTGGCTATTCAGATGGAGTGATCTATTTACACTCAGCCCCTAGTGGGAGTGTTATAGATATGCTGAAGGTAAATAATCATGTTTGCATCACGTTGTCTATAGGTCACGAATTGGTTTATCAGGATATACAAGTAGGATGTAGTTATCGGGTGAAATCAAAAAGCGTCATTTGCCGTGGGCGAGTTACTTTCGTTCACGATATGGAAGAGAAGCGTCGGATTCTGGATATACTGATGAAGCATTATACCGATTATCCGGTACAATACTCCGATCCCGCCGTTCGTAATGTCTGTATCTGGAAAGTGCCTGTCGAGCATATGACTGCACGCGAGTACGCAGCAGTCTAGATTATTTCGATACCTTTCTTTTCGCAAAGTATCAGACTCAATTCTTTTAGCTTGAATTTCTGTATCTTTCCACTGCCTGTCATAGGGAATTCGTCAATAAAGAATATATATTTCGGAACCTTATAATGGGCAATCTTGCCTTTGCAGAAATCTTTTATATCCGATTCTTCGAGTTTAGCTCCATCATGTAGAATGATGAAGGCTCCTACGGCTTCACCATATTTCTTAGACGGAACACCGGCAACTTGTACATCTTTTATTTCGGGCATTTGGTAAAGAAACTCTTCTATTTCGCGTGGATAGATATTCTCACCGCCACGGATAATCATATCTTTGATACGACCTGTGATGTGATAGTTCCCGTCTTTATCCTTATATCCTAAATCACCCGAATGAAGGAATCCGTTTTTGTCTATCACTTCTGCGGTAGCTTCCGGATTCTTATAATATCCTTTCATTGTATTATAGCCTCTGTTGCACATCTCACCTTGAACATCTATCGGACATTCTTCGCCTGTCTCCGGATCAAGGACTTTGACTTCGGTGAATTCGAAATCTCTTCCAACGGTTGTGGCGCGAACTTCGAGAGGCTCATCGATACGAGAGTGAGTCATTCCCGGCGAAGCTTCCGTTAATCCATATACGCTTGTCACGCGCAAAAACATTTTCTTTTCTACTTCTTTTACCAATTCAATAGGACAGAGCGACCCTGCCATAATGCCGGTACGTAAGCTTTCGAGATTGAACATATTGAACATCGGATGGTTCAACTCGGCTATGAACATGGTAGGCACGCCATAAACTGCGGTGCAGCGTTCTTTGTGAATGGAAGCCAATACCACCAATGGATTAAAGCGCTCTACCATCACTTGTGTGCAACCATGGGTCAGACAATTCATTGTAGCAAGTACCACACCGAAACAATGAAAAAGAGGAACACAAACACATAATTTATCGGCTCCGGTAAATTTCATGTGTTCTCCCGTAAGAAATCCATTGTTTGCTATATTATGATGTGTCAGCATTACCCCTTTTGGAAACCCTGTTGTGCCCGATGTGTATTGCATGTTTACTACATCATGACAATTGACCAAGCTTTTCAGACGCTTAAATTCGTTGTGGTCTGTGTTTTGACCTAATAATGAAATTTCTGATGAGTTGTACATTCCACGGTGCTTCTCGGGTCCTAAGTATATTACATGCTTCATGTAAGGATACTTTTCGCTCTTTAAGTGCCCCCGTTCGCAGGTTTTCAATTCGGGTAGCATTGTATATGTCATTTCAACGAAATCGCTGTCTCGTTCACCATCAATGATACACAATGTGTCCATGTCGGAATTTTGACATATATATTCAAGCTCGGTTTGTTTGTAGCTTGTGTTTACAGTAATGTATACAGCGCCTATTTTAGCGCAAGCATATAATAAGGTGAGCCAATCGGGAACGTTTGCCGCCCAAATACCCACATGCGAATTACGGGTTACTCCAATAGCAACAAGTCCGTTTGCTATATTGTCTACTCGTTGGTTAAACTCTTTCCACGTCCATCTCAAATTGCGATCAGAATACACAATATATTCTTTATCGGGAGTAACTTCGGCCCAATGTTCAAGCCATTGTCCCAAAGTCCAATCAGAAAGTTGCAACATATCTCTATTACCTTATTACCTATTTACTCTATTTTTCTATCTCTTGTTTTGTCTATACTTATCTTCAATTTGTTCAAACAGGGGTATAGATCACGGCTAGTATTTTAGCCTTTTGTCCTTGATAGCCGTGAATATGATGGGGTATTATAGAATCGTAATAAACGCTATCTCCGGGGTTAAGTAAATAATTGTTTTTCCCGTAAACCAGTTCCATCGTGCCCTCGAGGATATATATGAACTCTTCTCCTTCATGAGCAGAAAGTACAAATTCATCTTTTTCAACAGGATTCACATCAATAATGAAGGGCTCCATATGACGGTCTGTTTTCGATCTTGAAAGGGAATGGTATTCCATGTTTTTCCGCGAACTGGTAGAGTTGTTCGAGAACATGACCGTATCTTCGTATTGATTCTGGTGGCAAATGACGGGTCCTACTACACTCTGATCATCGAAGAATGTTCCGAGGCGAACCTCAAGTGCGTGAGAAATTTTAATCAGCGGTGATAAAGATGGTAGATCAATGTCTTCTTCGATACGCTTTATTTGTTCTACAGATAACTCGGCTTTCTGAGCCAATTCTTCGATTGACATCGATTTGCTTTCGCGCAGAGATTTTATTCTTTCTCCGACAATTTTGTTTGAATCCATATTAATACAGTATTTATAGTATATTAAACATAGGCCTGAGTATATATGCAAAATTACTAAATTCTTTGGAATAGAAATAAAAAACAGTTGCAAAATTTACAATTAATAGACAAAGGGGCTATCTTTGTCTATTAATTCTAATAAATTTCGTAGGTAAAGACTATATAATAGATATGAATGTAATGAAACCCCTGCTTTTTGTATCATTGTTATTTTTATGCAATTCGTTTTGTTTTTCTCAAACAGGAACCCCTGGCGAGCCGGTAAGATATATAGGTGGGGCGATAGCTAATCCTAATGTTCACGATGGAGCTTTACCCTATATAGTGGGTGCAGAGAATATTCAAGTGATGAGAGCCAATCGTTCGCATCCGGATGAAGCAGATGGATTTGGATGGACTTACAATCATGCTCCGAATCTGACTTATTGGAATGGCATGTTTTATTTGCAATATCTCAGTAACCCCAAGGATGAACAACAACCACCCGGACAAACACTGATCGTTACCTCCACAGATGGACGCAATTGGAGCAAGCCGATTGTGGCTTTTCCTGTTTATAAGGTTCCTAAAGGAGTAGAGATTCCTAAAGGGTATACCGGTTATATCATGCATCAACGAATGGGATTTTATACAGCTCCAGACGGCAGACTACTTACTGTCGCTTTTTACGGACACAGTTATAATCCTTTTATGCAGGGTGGAATAGGGCGAGTGGTTCGCGAAATACAAAAAGATGGCAGCTTTGGACCTATTTATTTTATTCGTTATAGTTCTCATACGGATTGGAACGCTTCAAATACAACTTATCCTTTTTATACTTCATCTAAAGATAAAGGTTTTGTTGCTGCCTGCAAAGCATTGCTCGACGATAAACTCAAAACATTGCAATGGGTTGATGAAGACCGAGGGCTGGATGGCTTTTATCATCTCAAAGACTCAATCAATACGGTTCAGGCATTGTCGTACTTTCATCGGAAAGATGGTGCAGTAGTGGCTTTGTGGAAAAAATCATGGGCCGGATTATCGTTTGATAACGGTGAAACGTGGTCTACGCCCGTTAAAGTCCCCACATTGATTATGGCCGGAGGGAAAAACTGGGGGCAGCAGACTAAAGATGGCCGCTATGCTATGGTTTATAACCCGATGGAAACTCAACAATATCGCTATCCCTTAATAGCCATAAGCAGTGATGATGGAATACTGTTTGATAATATGGGAGTCGTTCATGGTGAAGTTCCGCCTCGTCGTTTTTATGGCGAAAACAAAGATTTTGGGCCCAATTATACCCGTGGTATTACTGAAGGCGAACAAACTCCTAAAGATAATAATATGTGGTTGACCTATAGTGTGAACAAAGAGGATATTTGGGTGAGCCGTATTCCACTTCCTATTCGTACCACTTTCTTGGGCGAGGTGAATGATAATTTCGATCTCTTGTTACCAGGGGCTGAAGTGCCTGATTGGAATCTATATAGTCCGATATGGGCTAAGATCTCTGTCGCTGAATTCCCTTCGGCGAAAAATAAGAGTTTGAGATTCGAGGATGAAGACCCTTATGATTATGCTCGTGCTATACGTGTGTTTCAAGCGGCAAAGCTGGCCAATGTCTCTTTTCAGTTTTATGCTGAAAAGATGGAGAATGGAACTTTTCAAGTAGATATAACCGATACTCATGGGGCTCGTGCCGTTAGTTTGATATTCGAGAATGGAGAACTGAAAGTTAATAGCGGGACAAAAATACAGAGCATTTCTTCCTTTCATCTCGGAGAATGGAACCAGATATCACTCTGTGTTGATGCAACAGGACTAGGTCGCTACCAATTGAAATTGAATGGGCGAGACGTGTTGTCTAATGCATCGTTTAGAGAGGCGGTGAAGTCTGTTGAACGTATTTCATTCCGAACAGGCGAATATCGCAACTTGCCTAACAGGCTAACTCCCAACCAAGTTTCATGTCCACCTTTGAAAGGCTGTGATGAGAAAGCCGCAAAACAAATTTATTATATAGACAATGTGAATATTTCCAGAAATCCTGATACTTTCTTATCCCAACCTAAGTGACAGACCCTTATAGGGCACTATTTTCGCTATTGTTTCAGCATTCGAATATAAGCTGGATAAAAGCAAGATGTAAATGAATGTAACGCAAATCGTTGATATACAGCGAGAAATTCATATGGACGAAACCAAAAGTTTCTAAGGAGAAACTTTTGGTTTCGTCCATATGAATTTTTATGTTCGTCCTTATCATTTTTCGACGACATAAGCTCGATTTTGTATATCGAGGAATCCCTCTTCGATATGGTTAAAATAGTATCAGTATAGCTCCCTATATTCACCTTCCAAAACGTTCTGAAAAACAGTATTCACATCACGACTTTAGATCAACGCAATCTTGCGTCAATGAGGATGCATGCCTCGAACTCATCAGTAAAGCCCTAGGAAATTTAGTGACATGAGATGCTCAATGTATGGAACACTCGTCTATGTACAAAACAGCTCCTTAGCTATCTGTAGCCCATCGTTTAGACTCGTTCTAAGCAGAGGTCCGCTGAAAATAAGAACTCTACAGTATACTCTAGACCCGATTTTCGGACCTTTTTCCGCTGGCGTTGTATACGGTGCATCGTTAACATGCTGTGGGATAGTGCGTAATGGTGTCATACGGAGGTGGCAAAGGTTGAAATGCAGATTGAATTTGATGCATATTCCCGACCTTTACCGGTGAGCTCTTACACACCCAAAACCACGTATGTACCTAAATTTGTTGACGTCCATACGTTTTCAAAAAAACTTAAGGACGTCACCGAAAAAACTAACATACGACGATTTTGTTCATGCCGCAGGCTCTCGAAAGTCTGTGGTGTACTGAATTTGGTTGACAGTTAAACACTAGTAAACCTAAGGGAGTTGACAATTACAATCATGTATACCTAAAGGAGTTGTCAACTCTGCAAAGTTAATCCTATTTTTATTGACAAACAAGTATTGTTTGTTCTTTATAGTCTGTTTTGTTCAGCTGATGCTTTAAAGCATCAGCTGAACAAAGTGGGTTTGGATGTTCTCCCGGGAGCATTTGCATCGGTGTTTTCATCGCCAGAGCTTGGTGCGGTCGTGCCCAATTGTAGAGATATATGGATCTGGCGACACCTTCCAGGGCTTCATCAAATGTTTTATTCTCATAATCGAAGAGCCATCCGTTCTTAACGGTATTGTTCATCCTCTCGGCCAGGGCATTGTGCAAGGGGTCGCCCGTTTGCGTCATACTGATAGCGATTCCTCTTTCTTTGAGCAGTGACACATAACCTTTTGATGCATACTGCACGCCTCGGTCGGAGTGATGGATAAGACCTGAAAGGTTGAATCCCTGGCCTTTATAAAAGTCGCAGGCCATCATCAACGCTTTTGCCGGTCCTTCCGCTTCAAGAGTCCGAAAGAGGGCATATCCCACAATGATGCGGCTGAAGACATCCGTCAGCAGCGAAAGATAGGCAAATCCTTCTTTCGTGGATATATAAGTGATGTCACCCACCATCATGCGGCAAACACCACAGGCCACGTATTTAGGAGATGTGTTAAGCAAATCCGGATAGATCCGATACGGATGATCGGAGTTGGTCGTACGAGGTCTGTAACGTCTGCGGCGCAGCATCATCCCGTTGGCCCGAAGGACATCGATAAATCGGTCGCGTCCTATCGTGAACTTTTCTCCGAACCGAGACTTACACAGACTGTAAAGCTCGCGGCAACCGCTTCGGGGAAGCTCCTGACGCAGAGATTGACAGTAATACGTGATGCTGCTTATGAGTACATCTTGTTCGGCATTTGTTTCTTTGTGCTTGTAGTACCCTTGTCGGGAAATGTCAAGCAGTCCGCAAAGGGCGGATATGGTATAACTTATACCTTTACCCGCCTTTTGTGACAAGCAACCTACTACTTGACATCGGAGTTTTTTCGTACCTTGATGTGATACTTCTCTTCAGCCAGGTCAATCATGCAATCATACACGTCACGGGCCATCTCTGCACGCTTCAGTTCTGATTCCAATTGCTTAATGCGCACTTTCAAAGAGGTGATATCTTCTTCTGAAGACACATCCTCAATACCGGTTGATACAGCTTTATCCTTCATATATAATGGGAATGGTTTGTCTTCCAGCCCAAAGATACGAAGCCATTTACGAATTGCACCTCTGGATATACCATTTTCTTTTTCAATGGTATACTTACCCTTGCTTCCATGAAGGTAAGAGTTTAAAATCTCTAGACGAATGTGATCGTCAATCTTCTTATTATTTCTCATTTTTGAATAAGTTTGTGTCAACTTATTCAGTACATGTCAGTCTTTATTTATGTCATGTGCTATTAATAATATTTATGTTTAGCCCACCGATTTTTACCGATGAGCTAAAAAAAGTAAAGAAAGGTAGTCCCGTTGTCTTTTGTCAGTTGTATTATTATTGAAATACAAATAGAGACAATGAGCTTGGAAAACGAAAATAAAGAATTGAAAAGACTTCTTGAAGAGTCTCAGGCATTAGGGGAGGATATCAAGAAGATTGAGGCTATCGACATGGCAGATGCTCGATGGTGTGTAGAGCGCAAGATACATGCCAATCATCGACAAGTCTTGATGAATCGGATGTTGCGTTATGCGGGTCTGTTCGCTTTGCCACTTGTTGTTGCTACTATGATATTGTCCTATATTCATTTCTTTCCCAAAGAAACTCCAATTCAATATGCTGAAGTTATGGCAGCTCCAGGTTCAATTATTCGTTATGAGCTACCTGATAAGTCTGTCGTTTGGCTAAATGCAGGAAGTAAATTGCGCTACCCTACTAAATTCTCAGGTGAGCATAGGGAAGTAGATTTGCAAGGTGAAGGTTACTTTGAAGTGACAGCCGACAAAAAACATCCTTTTTATGTCAATACACCCAATGGATTGCAAGTTTATGTATATGGCACAAAGTTCAATGTCTCTGCTTATGGCGATGACAAGAGTATAGAGACTGTGCTCGAGAAGGGCTGCGTTAATGTGATAACTCCCGGTAATAATTACCAATATAAAATAACTCCAGGAGAATGTCTTTCGTATGATAAAAAAACTCATGCCGTTTCGGTAACGGGGATAGATGTTTACGAAATGACGGCATGGAAAGACAGAAAACTTGTATTCCGTGATACCTCACTTGAAACCGTGCTCAAAAGATTATCACATCATTTTAATGTTGATATTATGTTGAGAAATCATGCTCATCGCGAATATCAGTATCATGCTACCTTCCGCAATGAAACATTGCCTCAGATATTGAATTATCTCAGTAAATCGGTCGCCATGAAGTGGCAGAATGTAGAAAGCATGCAGCAGGATGATGATACATTAACAAGACAAAAAATTGTAATTGATTTATATTAACCTAAAAACGAGAAATGCCTATGTCAGACAGCACTTGAATTTTACCTGAAAAATAAAAAGGAAGGAACTGCGTCAACAGTTCGCTTCCCGGTAACATTGCTCACGGCACTGAAATATTGTAGAAATCAGCCGTGAATAAACTAATAGTTCATTATCAATAATAAACATCAGTTAGCCACAAATGTATGAAAAATAATCAAACATTGGGTGCAATTGTCCATAAAATTGCTCCAAATCTTAAATTACCTTTGTTTATGAGGATCAGTTTAATTTTACTTTTTTCTGTTGTGTTGCAATTATCTGCTGCCAATGTCTTTGGACAAAGGATGAGGCAATCTGTTGCAATGCGGAATGTAACACTAGGAGAAGTATTTAGTCGTATCGAACAGGTTTCGGACTATGTCTTCTTATACAACAACAAAACAATCAATTCTAACCGAATCGTTTCTGTTGAAAGCTCTTCTAAGGAAATACCAGTTGTTCTTGATAAACTCTTCAGAAACACCGATATTACCTATACTGTTGTGAACAAGCAAATAATACTTTCTACCAGCCATAAGGAAAAGATGGAAAGCAGACAGCAATCGCAACAAGCTAAAAATATAATTAAGGGAACAGTTGTAGATACAAAGGGCGAACCGCTTATCGGTGTCAATGTAAAGGTCAAAGGCTCAGCCGTTGGCGTCATCACCGATCTTGACGGACGATTCTCTCTCCAGGCAGACAATTCGGAACAATTGGAGTTCTCGTATGTAGGATATACTTCTAAAGTGCTGAAGGCTTCATCGGGTATGAAGGTGACGCTTTTGGAAGATAATAAGGTCCTTAATGAAGTCGTTGTTACGGCTCTAGGTATTAAAAAGGAAGCCAAAGCTCTTTCTTACAATGTACAAGAAGTAAAGGGTTCTGAAATTGTCGGAGTGAAAGATGCCAATTTTATGAATGGCTTGGCCGGCAAGGTAGCCGGTGTCGCTATCAATAGTAGTTCGTCTGGTATTGGTGGTGGCGTCAAGGTAGTGATGCGTGGTGCTAAATCTATCACTGGCAATAACAATGCTTTATATGTTATCGACGGTATTCCAATGCCTGTGCTTGACGCAGTACAGCCCAAAGATCTTTATACCGGTATGGGACAATCGGGTGATGCTGCTTCTATGATTAACCCTGATGACATCGAAAGTATGTCTGTCCTTAGTGGTGCCGCTGCGTCTGCATTATATGGTAGTGACGCTGCCAATGGTGTGATTATGATCACAACAAAAAGAGGTAAGGCAGAAAGCTTAAATGTTTCGTATTCTAATAGTACTTCATTCTATAGCCCGTTCGTTACGCCTAAATTTCAGAATACATACGGTGCAACCAGTGATTTGATGGAAAGTTGGGGCGACAAAATGGCAAAGCCCAGCAACTACGATCCCATGGATTTCTTCCAGACCGGCTGGAATCAAACAAACTCTTTGAGTATCAGTAATGGTAGTGAGAAGAACCAGACATTTGTTTCGATAGCATCAACCAATGCAGAAGGTATTGTTTTGAATAATACGCTCGACCGTTACAATTTTACTATTCGCAACACTACGAGCATGTTGAATGACAAACTTCGGATGGATGTCAGCGCTAGCTATATGAATGTGCGTGAACGCAATATGTTATCTGAAGGGCAGTACTTTAATCCGATTGTGCCTGTCTATTTGATGTCACCGAGCTATAGTTTGGACACATACAAATTGTTTGAGATGTATGATGAAAGCCGTGGTTTTAAAACTCAATATTGGCCTTGGGGTAATGTGGGTATTGCCATGCAGAATCCTTATTGGATTGTCAACCGCGATAATTTCATCAATCATAAGAATCGTTTCCTCTTCAGCGGAGGTTTGAATTATACCATTGCAAAAGGCATTACTCTTGGAGCTCGTGCCAAAATGGATTATTCTTCTGCTCTAAACGAGAAAAAATATTCAGCTACTACCGATGCTGTTTTTGCGCAAAAGTATGGTGCTTACTATAAAGACAATTTCAGTACTCGTCAAATTTATGGTGATGTAATGTTGAATATCGATAAATACTTTGGAGATTTCTCTGTTGCTGCCACTTTGGGTGCTAGTATTCAAGATCTAGATAATCAGTTTTATAGTGTAGGTGGAAACCTCAACTCTGTGGCAAACCTTTTTTCACTGAGGAATCTGAATCAATCGAGTGCTAAGTATGATCAAGATGATTGTCACACACAGAGACAGTCTATTTTTACTACTACGCAAGTAGGATGGAAAAGTAAACTTTATCTTGATATGACGGGACGTATAGACTGGTCTTCGGCTTTGTCGGGGACAAATGCTAAATGTTTAGTTTATCCTTCTATTGGTTTATCGGCTATTCTTACAGATTTGTTGCCTATCAAAAATAATGTGCTTACTTTCTTGAAAGTGCGTGGTTCTTATAGTGAAGTTGGTAATGCTCCTTTACCCCATATTCCTCGTCAAACATATCCTCTCCAATCAGGTACGCCTACAACTGCTACTACTTATCCCAATACAGATATTAGAGCGGAACGTACTAAGGCATGGGAAATTGGTTTGCAATCTCGTTTCTGGGGTGATAAGGTAACTTTGAATGTAAGTATGTATAAAACGTCTACATACAATCAGTTATTCAACCCAGCACTTTCTGTTACTTCTGGTTTTAGGTCTATTTATATCAATGGCGGTCAGATTGATAATAAAGGTATTGAAATGAGCTTGTCTTTGAATCAACCTATCGGTCCGGTTACATGGAATTCTTCGTTCACCTATACGCTTAACCGTAACAAGATTAAAAAACTCCTGAGTCCTACTACACTTCCTGATGGCTCTATGATCCAACAAGATATGTTGGATTTGGATGGTGTCGGTAACGTGAAAACCCGATTGTTCGAAGGAGGTTCTATTGGCGACCTTTATGTGACAGCACTTCGTACCGATGAACATGGATATATTGATGTAGATTACGTAAATAATACTGTTTCCTTAGACAAGACAGTCGGACCAAGAAAAGATGGTTGGATTTATGCTGGAAATTCTCAAGCTAAATATATGATGGGCTGGCGCAACTCGTTCAGTTGGAAAGGTTTGACTCTAGGCTTCTTGATTAATGCTCGTATTGGTGGTATAGGTGTTTCAATGACCCAAGCGATGATGGATGCTTATGGAACCTCGAAGGCGAGTGCTGATGCTCGTGATGCCGGTGGCGTGATGATCAACGGAGGCTTGGTCCCTGCTGCTGCAAAGTATTATCAAACTATAGGAACAGGTGCGGGCTCTATGTATGTATACAGTGCAACGAATGTTCGTCTTGCCGAGCTTTCTTTTGGTTACGATGTACCAATTACAAAATATGTTCATTGGGTTAAAGGAATGAATGTTGCTTTTACGGGACGTAACCTTCTGATGTTCTATTGCAAGGCTCCTTACGATCCTGAATTGACTGCCAGTACAGGAACCCACTTTAGTGGTATGGACTACTTTATGCTACCAAGTTTACGAAATCTTGGTTTCTCTGTTAAACTTAACTTCTAAAGACTTATTAAGATGAAATGGATATATAAATATACAATCTGTGGCGCTGCTTTAGCAACAAGTCTACTATTCGCTTCATGCACCAGTCAATTTGAGCGCTGGAACACCAATCCTAATGAAGCGACACCAGAGCAGATGGAACAAGACAACCTGAATACAGGTGCGTATTTCACTCAGATGGAGAAAGGTGTATTCACTGTTGGTAAAGATCTTGGTGGTGAATATCAGATTACAGAAATGTTGACAGGTGATATATTTGCAAGCTATATTGCTAATATTAATACGTATTCTTATACCACTTATCACAATGATCAGTATGCACTCTATCGCGACTGGTATAATGCTCCTTTTGCAGATGCATATAAAAATGTGATGCAGCCTTGGAAATCTATTGTCGATAAGACAACAGAAAGTTCTCCTGCAAGAGCTTTGGCTACTGTCGTGAAAGTATTGGGTATGAGTCGTATCACCGATATGTATGGACCTATTCCTTATACCAAATTCGGTACTTCTACCCAGGTGCCTTATGATAGTCAAAAAGATGTATATTATAACTTCTTTGATGAATTGGATAAGGCTATCAACGTGTTGACAACTTATGCCAGCAGCAACCCACATAATTATATGGAGGATTATGATTATGTCTATGGTGGTAATGTCAACAAGTGGATTAAATTTGCCAATACATTGCGTCTTCGTTTAGCAATGCGTATCTCTTTTGTAGACCAAACGAAGGCAACAGCAGAAGCATCTGCCGCTATAAGTCACAGCGGAGGTCTGCTATCTTCGTCCGACGATTCTGCTATTCTACATCAGACAACATCTTTCACCTTTATCAATCCGATATGGGAAGTAAGTGAGGGTTTCAAGGATATGCGAATGGGAGCGACGATGGATTGCTATTTGAATGGATATAACGATCCTCGAATTTCCAAGTATTTCCGTGCTACATCGAAAGACGGTAAATATCATGGAGTAAGAAACGGTATGACTTATATTTCGAAAGATGCTTATGTTGCAGCTGCTTCGGGTATGAATTTTGCACAGAATGACAATATGCAATGGATGAATGCTGCCGAAGCTTACTTCTTGCTTGCCGAAGCTAAATTGAGATTGAATCTGGGCTCGGAAACGGTGAAGACTTATTATGAAGCAGGTGTTAGAACTTCTTTCTCTTCGAAAGGTGCTTCGGGTGCAGATGCTTATCTTGCAGATAATACCAGCTTGCCTCTTGATAAATATACTGATCCGACAACGAGTAGAACTACAGATGTAACGAGCTCTCTTTCTCGACTAACGATTGCTTGGGATGATAATGCTAACGATGCACAAAAATTGGAACGTATCATGGTTCAAAAGTGGATCGCTCTTTATCCTGACGGGCAAGAAGCATGGAGCGAAATGCGCCGTACCGGTTATCCCGGTTTCGTAAGAATCGACTCTTATGCCTATACAACCGAAGTTGCAGCCAACGAGCTGATCAGTCGCTTAAAATTCCCTACAACAGAATATTCTGACAATAGTACCAATACTCAGGCTGCAGTTAGTTTGCTAGGTGCGAAAGGTGATATTGCCGGAACAAGACTATGGTGGGATGTTAGAAGAAACAATTAAATTTAATATCTAATAATCATTTGTATATGAAAACAATCAAATATCTATTGGCTTTTATTATAGGTGTAATTGTGGCTTCATGTAGCTCGAATATTGAATCGGAATTAATTCAAAAACCATATACCTACAGTGACTTATATTATAAGAATTTGCGCGCCTTTAAAGCAAGCGATCATCCTATTTCTTTCGGATGGTTTGCTCAATATGGACAGCAAAATTCGATGGGTGTACGTTTTATGGGATTGCCCGATAGTTTGGATATTTGCTCTATGTGGGGTGGAATCCCAGCCAAAGAAAATAAGGCGATGTGGGATGAAATTCGATTTGTTCAAAGAGTGAAAGGCACTAAAATGCTTTCGGTTGCTATTACACGTATTGATGCAGAAACCGATGATCATGATTTCAAAAAGGCATACAAAGATGCTCGTAGTATGGCGGCTGGTGATGAAAAAGAGGCAGCCTTGAAGAAAGCGATTGAAATGTATGCTGAATATTTCCTTGATGAAGTGTTTCAAAACGACTTGGATGGATTTGATGCTGACTATGAACCGGAAGGTGACTTCTTGGCTGGTAACTATTTTGTCTATTTCATGCAGCATTTAGCTAAATATCTGGGACCTAATCCAAATATCACTAAAGCCGAACGTCTGAAACTGATTCAAGAACGTTATGGAAAAGATGTCACAGCTACGGATAAGATGTTGTGTGTCGATTGTCCCGGTGATCCTTCTTCAGAGTTGTACAGTATCTGTAACTATTACTTCCAGCAGGCTTATGGTGGTGGTACATATTCTTCTTGGCCCTCTGAAAAAGTGGTGTTCTGTTGCAATATGGGTGATAACTGGCAAGGCAATATGGAGGCAATGTATAAGCAGGCAAGATATGTTCCGGCTAAAGGTAAAAAAGGAGGTTTTGGAGCGTTCTTCATTCATAGGGATTATAATGTGACTGAAACAAATCCTACTCCATATAAGCGTTTCCGTGAGTGTATTCAGCTTCAGAATCCGGCTATTCGCTAATCATTCTGAAGAAAGTTTTGTATAAACAATTTTGAATATATAAGGCTATCAATATGCTCTTATATAGGATAGATATTTAAAAATAGATGTAAAATAAAAATTTAAAATGAAGAAATATACATTACTATTTGTTTTGCTTCTCTGTTGTTTGGCAGGTTGCAAAAAGGGACCTGAATTTGGTGATGCTATTTATATGACCGGAACATTAAACTCACCTACTGTTCGCTTCTTGGTAGATGGTCAGTCGAGTATGGGACTTACCGTTAGCTCTACAACAAAAGCTGATGCTGATGTAAAAGTAACGATGAAAAAGGCTCCGGAACTTCTTGCCGCATTCAATGCTTCAACAGGTAGAAATTGTCAGTTGCCACCAGATGATAGTTATACCATAAATGGTTTGGATGCTGTTATCAAAACAGGGCAGTCACAATCTTCGCAAATAAAGCTAGATGCTTATTCAACCCAGTTGAAAGAAGGTGTTTCTTATTGTCTTCCTATCACTATTTCATCTGTAGAAGGTGGTGATTTGAAGGTGCTTGAAACTTCTCGTACAGCTTATGTATTGTTTACTAAAGTAGTTACGATTCAGGCTGCATATTTGGCAAATCAAGGATGTTTCGATATTCCGTCGTTTGGTGGAGAGAATAGTCCTGTAAAGGCACTTGGGCAAATGACTCTGGAAATGAAGGTGCTTCCTGTTTCTTTCAACAACAGCATTAGCTCGTTGTGTGGTTGTGAGGAGAACTTCCTCTTCCGCTTTGGTGATGGAGCAGGAAATCCGAGCAATAAACTTCAGTTGTCTAAAGGCTCTATTGGATCTGCTTCTCATCCGGATAAGAAAGATCACTATGAAGCTTGGGCATCTAGACTGTTTGATACCGGCCATTGGTTGCATTTTGCAGCTGTTTACGACGGACGCTATCTTCGTGTTTATGTTGATGGAGTACAGATTCAATTCGTTGAAACAAAAAATGGTGGTACTATAAACTTGAGTATGGCTTACGATGGTCACTCTTGGGGCGATACATTCTCTATTGGGCGCTCAGTAGGTCACTCTCGTTTCTTTGATGGTTGTGTTAGCGAATGCCGTGTATGGAATGTTGCTCGTACGCCTGCTCAGCTGGAGGACGGTGTTTGCTATGTAGATCCTACTACTAAAGGTCTGGTTGCTTATTGGCGTTTTGATGGTGAATCACAAGCCGATGGTTCTATACTCGATATGACAGGCCATGGATATAATGCTGTACCTTATGGAACGGTGAAATATGTGCAAAACCAGAAATGTCCGTTCTAAATTCAACGTATAATTATTAAAAGTTTGAATACAATGAAAAAGAAGAATATATTAATGCTTTTGGGCGGAATGCTGGCGGCAACGACACTGTTCACCTCTTGTAGCGAAGAAAAAGTATATGACTTTGATGGTATTAACTATGAGCGTGTTTACATGCAAAGACCTAATACTACAACAGTGGGAAGTGTTCTGAAAACTCCGGTTGGCTATATTTCCGGATTTAGCGGAAAGGTTACTGTGCAAACAAGTGGACCGATGGCTACTGCAACGAATGTAACCCTGGCAGTTGATAAATCGTTGGTTGATTCCTATAATTCAACAAATAAAACTAAATATGAAGCAATTCCTGATGGAGTTGTCTCTCTTGAGAAATCAAACCTTACGATAGCTGCAGGAAAAGTTGTATCAGATACGGTTAGTCTTGCCTTATCGGAAGAAGGATATAGTAAGTTAAAAGCAGATGTAAGTTATCTGATACCAGTTACGATTCAACAATCAGGGGGCTCTGATGCACATTTGGCAAAGGAAGCAAAATTTCGTAGCAATTTCTTTGTGCTGAAGTACACGGAAACTAACTCTTTGATTCGTGTGGGAGGTAGTGCTTCGGATCTCATCGGTACTGCTTCTACAGACAATATCGGACAGGCTTGGACATGTATTGCTGCCGAAGACTTGGATGCAAGTAAATTTGGTGACCTCTATACCGGTGAGGAATGGGATCGCAAATGGCTTTTGATCAATGGCAAAGAAGTACTTACTGCATCTTTTACTGTTGACTTGGGAGCATCTCATAAAGTAGCCGGTTTTAGTGTAAACTGTGATTTAATCAAAAAGATCGGTATTCAAATCAGTTCAGACAATAATAAATGGACGAATATTGGTGATGCGAATAAAAATGATGTCATTCGTGACATTAATTGGGTTGCTTGGTATACATTTTATGCTTCTATGCCGGGTCGGTATGTGAAGATTACTATGACACTTGATCCTTCTAATTGGGCTTGGCAGTATCCACAATGGGGTTATTGTTCTGTTCGTAGTTTCAAATTACTACTGGATGATTAACTCTGTAACTGACTATTTATACGATGTGAAATAGTAGATTCTTTTAATTTCAGTTTATAAAGATCATGTTTGCGTGCAGCGATAAGAATATTTATCGTTGCACGTTTTTTTATTGTTCCAAAAGTTTCTGTCATATTATCTTGTTGGCTATGAGTAATATATATAGGTGTGGCCTGTTTTTGGGACCTAGAAAAGGTGTTATCTTGCTTATTGTTAGCGTGTTATGAAACGTGGGTTGCCCACTTCGTATATCAATCGAGTAAATTATTACTCGGTATCTGTGGTGTGTGCACCGTATAGAAACTCCTTTGCTTACCGCTCGTGCATGGAAGAGGTTCGGCTCTTCTTTACTGTGAGAAGGTTTTTTGTACACATCTTATAGAATCAGGATTGTCGTATTTAAGGCATTTTTGCCAGCTCATTAACGTTTTGTCGTTCCACATATGTGATTCGATCAACTCACATATATGGAACGATCGAATCACATATATGAGTTGATCGAATCACATATGTGGAACGACAAAATCTTAGT
>Ga0183101_1000051_pt15 | contig 22786 bp, 21 predicted proteins | sample Biomet3_FD_127790 | JGI IMG/M metagenome (GOLD analysis project Ga0183101, IMG submission 127790) | Microbial communities from bioreactor (seeded with sewage sludge) at LBNL, California, USA - Biofuel metagenome 3 | ecosystem: Engineered > Bioreactor > Anaerobic > Unclassified ...
CCCGGGGCGCCCGGCGGTTTTGGTCAGCAGAACGCGCCGGCCACTCCCACGGATAGCCGTGACGGACAGAGCAAGAAAAAGCGCCTTAAGGGCCGCCGCACCGTTGACTTCCAGCAGGGAGATTTCGGCCGCCGCGACGACGACGACAGCGGACGCCTGAACAGAGGCAAAGGCCGCCGCAAGCCCGGCAGAGCCGCCGCGCCCCAGGCTACCCAGCCCTTGAAGGCAGCCAAGCGCAAGATCCGTATTACTGAAGCCATCCGCGTTGCGGACATGGCCCACCAGATGGGCCTGAAGGCCAACGAGATCATCAAGGTGCTGTTTGGCCTTGGCGTCATGGCCACCATCAACCAAACGCTGGATATCGACACCGCCACCCTTGTAGCCGCTGAATTCGGCTATGAAGTGGAAAAAGTGGGCTTTTCCGAAGACGATTACCTGCTGCCCAAGGAAGTGGACGCGCCTGAAAGCCTCAAGCCGCGCCCGCCTGTGGTCACCATCATGGGCCACGTTGACCACGGCAAAACCTCGTTGCTGGACGCCATCCGCAAGTCCAACGTCACCAGCGGCGAAGCGGGCGGCATCACGCAGCACATCGGCGCTTACCATGTGAAGACCAAACGCGGCGAAATTGTCTTCCTCGACACGCCCGGTCACGAAGCCTTTACGGCCATGCGTGCTCGCGGCGCCCAGGTGACGGACCTCGTCATTCTGGTTGTGGCCGCCGACGACGGCGTTATGGAGCAGACCCGCGAGGCCATCAACCACTCGCGCGCCGCTGGCGTGCCCATCATGGTGGCCGTCAACAAGATGGACAAGCCCGGAGCCGACCCGGACCGCGTTTTGCGCGAACTGGCCGAGCTGGGCCTGCAGGCCGAAGAATGGGGCGGCGATACCATTGTGGCCAAGGTTTCGGCCAAGAGCCGCATGGGCCTGGACGAACTGCTTGAAATGGTCGCCCTGCAATCCGAAATCATGGAACTCAAGGCCAACCCGGACAAGCCCGCGCGCGGCCACATTGTGGAAGCCAAACTGGACAAGGGCCGCGGCCCCGTGGCCACCGTGCTTATTCAGGAAGGCACCCTGCACCAGGGCGACAACTTTGTGTGCGGCACCTTCTCTGGCCGTGTGCGCGCGCTCATGAGCGACCAGGGCAAAAAGGTCAAGGAGGCTGGTCCCTCCCTGCCTGTTGAAGTGCAGGGCTTTGAGGGCGTGCCCGAGGCTGGCGAAGAATTCTTTGCCGTGGCCGACGAAAAGGTGGCCCGCCGCATTGCGGATTCCCGCGCCATGAAGCAGCGCGAACGCGACCTGGCTTCGGAATCGCGCGTTACACTGGAAACCTTCCTTTCGCAGCGCAAGTCCGACCAGGAAACCCTGACCCTCAACCTTGTGGTCAAGGCGGACGTGCAGGGCAGCCTGGAAGCCATCACCGAAGCGTTGAACAAGCAGAGCACCGACAAAGTGCGCATCAACGTGGTGCATGGCGGCACAGGCGCCATCACGGAATCCGACATTCTGCTGGCCTCCGCCTCGCAGGCCATCATCATCGGCTTCAACGTGCGGCCCACCTCCAAGATCAAGGATGTGGCCGACCACGAAAATGTGGACATCCGTTTTTACGAGATTATCTACAAGCTGGTGGACGACATCAAGAGCGCCATGGCGGGCATGCTTGCCCCCGTGCAGCGTGAGGTGTATCTGGGTCAGGCAGAGGTGCGCGACACCTTCAGCGTGCCCAAGGTCGGCGTTATCGCCGGTTCGTATGTGGCCGACGGCAAGATTGCCCGCAATGCCGGGGTGCGCCTGCTGCGCGACGGCGTGGTGGTCTATACCGGCAAAATCGCTTCCCTCAAGCGCTTCAAGGATGACGCCAAAGAAGTGGTTAAGGGCAACGAATGCGGCGTTGGACTTGAAAACTTCAACGACGTGAAGATCGGCGACATTATCGAAGCCTTTGAAACCGTGGAAGAAGCGGCAACGCTTTAAGAATACCAACGCATTGTGAGGGAAGGCCCCCAGGGGCCTTCCCTCACAATGCGGTTTATTATGATACGGCAGCCTTTACGCCTGCCCACGGCGCGTCGGTCGCCCTGCCCGCCGCCATTTGCAACAGCCGTTGCGCCGCGCTTTCCCCCCTTGCTTCAAACACTGCAAACAAGATCCATTTCGGACGCCAACCCACGTTATGCCCATGTTCATGGCGGTCCTGACCGTCGAATTCAGTCTGGACGGCAACGACAACCTCAAGGCCAAGCGCCGCGTCGCCAACAGCCTGAAGCAGAAGACCAGAAACAGATTCAACGTGGCCATTGCTGAAGCGGGCACGGAAGAAAGCCTTACCCGCCTGCGTCTGGCCGTTGTTTCCATTTCGAACAGCGAGACGCATTTACGCAGTCGCATGGACAAATGCGCCCTCATGATGGAAGCGGTGTGCCCTGAAGAAATGACGGAAAGCCAGGTGGAAATCTATGCAGCAGACTAAACTCATTCCCCCGCAATTTCGTGACGGCGCGCAGCGCATGGCGCTGGCTCTGAAAAATATGGACCAGGTGGTTGTTGCCGCGCATGTGAATCCCGATGGCGACGCTGCCGGCGCTGTGGCCGCAGCCGGGCACATTCTGCGCGCCATGGGCAAGGAATTTATGCTCTATGCCCAACCCGGCCTGCCAGAATATCTGGATTTTTTCCGCATGCCCGGCGTTGTGCACACCACGCTTGAGCATCCGCCCTTTGTTCCGCGCTGCGCCGTGCTGCTTGATTGCGGCGAACCGGCGCGGTTGGGGCAGGAGTTGGCCGCTCGCCTGCCAGAGCTCACGAGCCTGAACATCGATCACCATCTCGGCGGCGACGGCATGGGTTCCGCCGCCAACTGGGTGGATCCCGACGCCGCCGCCACGGCGCAGCTGATGGCCTATGTGGCGCTGGCAGCCGGGCTGCCGCTTCGCGGCGACCTGGCCACGGCCATAGCCCTGGGCGTCATAACCGATACCGGCGGTTTCAGCCACGGCAACACCAGCGCCGACATTTTTTATCTCAGCGCGCACATGGTGGAACAGGGCTGCGACATCGCCCAACTGCGTGAGCAGCTGGAGAACACCTGGAGCCGTGGCCGCCTGAAACTTTGGGGGCAGCTCATGCAGAGCGCGCAGCTGGAACGGAACAGCACCGTGGGCTTTTGCGCCGTGCGTCTGGAAGACCTGCGCAAGTGCGGCGCGCTCAAGGAAGACCTTGAGGGCTTTGTGGAGCAGCTGCGGCGGATACGCGGCGTCCATGTGGCGGCGCTGTTGCGCGAGGACTCCCCCGCCAGCTGCAAGTTCAGCCTGCGGTCATACGGTTCCGTCGATGTGCGGGCGGCTGCGGCGCGCCTTGGCGGCGGCGGACACCGCAACGCCGCCGGAGGCACCCTGCATGTGGGCATCGATGCCGCGAGCGGCATGCTGCTGCGGGCGATCAATGAAGAGCTTGCCGCCGAAGGTCTTTAGCAACTTGCGACATGCCCGCCGCCCGCTGAAAATTACGGCCCGCGCGGCTTTTGTCGCCGATATTTTTTTGACTTATGCCCGCGCTGCGGCTAAAGTGACACCTTGCGTATGAGTATGACACCCAGCACTATTGACCGACAGCCGGAAAAACGTTCCGGGGCGGCCCCGTTGCCGCAACTGCACGGCATTCTGGTTTTGCGCAAGCCCTCTGGGCCCACGTCTGCCCGTTGCCTTACGGCAATCAAACGTCTTGGGCAAAAAAAAATCGGGCATGCGGGCACACTGGATCCCATGGCTTCCGGTGTGCTGCTGGTGTTGCTGGGGCAGGCCACCAAGCTTTCCGGGCATCTGATGGCAGGCGGCGGCAAGGTCTATAGCGGCACATTGCGGCTGGGCCAGACCACCGACACCTGGGACATGCAGGGCAAGGTGGTTGCGGAGCAGCCGTGGCAGCATGTGAGCGAAGACGACGTGCGGCGCGAAATTGCCGCCTGGCGCGCGCTTACCGAGCAGCCCGTGCCACCCTATTCGGCTGCGAAGCATGAGGGGCAGCCGCTCTACAAGCTGGCGCGCAAGGGCGTTGAAGCCCCTGCCAAGGTCAAACACATGCAAATTTCACAGGCGGAAACGCTCGAGGTGAGCCTTCCGTCTGTGCGCTTTCGGGTCGCTTGCAGTTCCGGCACCTATATACGCTCCCTGGCCCACAGCTTGGGGACGCGCTTAGGGTGCGGAGCCGTGCTCACGGAACTGACCCGGGAGTATAGTCACCCCTTCGGCCTTGATGTGGCCCGCGACCCTGCGGACTTCACGGCTGATCCAACCCTGTTGCCGGGCTGCGTGCTCCCCATTGCGGAAGCATTGCCCCACTGGCGCAAGGTGGAGCTTTTGCCGGAAGAAGCCGCGCGTGTGCGCAACGGCATGGCCGTGCCCTGCCGCCCTGATGCAGCCGCTGTTGCGGCGGCCGACGGGCGGATGGACGCGTCTGCCGAAGAAGACGGCGATTTCGCGCTGCTGCTGGAACAGGGCCAGGCCCTGGCGCTGGCGCAGCTTGAAACGCAGCCTTCGGGATCATGTTGGACCGTGTTGCGGGGACTTTGGAACTAAACCCCGACTATCAAGGAGTACTGCTGTGGTAATGGATGCCAGCGAGAAGAAATCGGTTATTGAAGCCCACGCCAAACACGAGGGCGACACCGGTTCCCCGGAAGTTCAGGTGGCTCTGCTCACCGCCCGTATTGAGGACCTGACCGGCCACTTCAAGGAACACAAAAAGGACTTCCACTCCCGCACCGGCCTGCTCAAGCTGGTGGGTCGCCGTCGCAACATTCTGAACTATCTGAAGAAAAAAGACGTTCAGCGCTACCGCGCCCTCATCGAAAAGCTCGGCCTGCGTAAGTAAGGCACACAGGCAGGGGGGGCTCAGGCTCCCCCTGCAACCGACATCAACGCCCGCCTAGGGCATAAACGCGAAGAAGGGGGGTCCGGGAAAATCAGGCAGAGGCCCATGGCCGTCATTCTGCCCGCTTTTGCCGGAATCCCCTTCGCTTCCGCAAAGGAATTTTTATGTATCAGGACATTTTCAATCCTACACGGGTTACGGCCCAGGTGGGCGGCAAGGAAGTTATCCTTGAAACCGGTCGCCTGGCCAACCAGGCCCACGGCGCGGTCTGGATTCAGTGCGGCGGCACCGTGGTGCTGGTCACCGTGTGCTCGCAGCCCCTGGAATTCGACAAGGGCTTCTTTCCCCTCACCGTTGAATATTCTGAAAAGATGTATGCCGCGGGCCGCATTCCCGGCAGCTTCTTCCGCCGCGAAATCGGCCGCCCCTCGGAACGTGAAACCCTGGTTTCGCGCCTCATCGACCGTCCTATCCGCCCGCTTTTCCCCAAGAAAGGCCTGAATGAAGACGTGCAGGTGCTGGCCAGCGTGATCTCCGCCGACCAGGAAAACGATTCCGACGTGCTGGCCCTTACCGGCGCTTCGGCCGCCGTCATGCTTTCGCCCCTGCCCTTCGAAGGCCCCGTGGCGGGCGGGCGCATCGGCCGCGTGAACGGCCAGTTTGTGCTCAACCCCACCTTTGCCCAGCAGGAACAGAGCGACCTCAACATCGTTTTTGCCGCCTCGGCCGACGCGCTGACCATGGTGGAAGGCGAAGCCCGCTTTGTGCATGAAGAAGACATCATCGAGGCTCTGGAATGGGGCCGTCAGCAGATTCAGCCGCTGGTGCAGGCGCAGCTCAAGCTGCGTGAACTGGCTGGCAAGCCCAAGATGACCTTCACCCCCCACGCGGACGATCCCGTTCTGGTGGCCCGTGTGCAGGAACTGGCCCTGGCCGCTGGCCTGGCCGAAGCCCTGCGCGTGCCTGAAAAGATGGCCCGCAAGGACGCCCGCAAGGCCGTGAAAGAAAAGGTCATGGAAGACCTGCGCAACGACCCCGCCTGGGCGGAAAACGAAGCCGCGCTCAAGAGCGTGGGCGACATTCTGGCCGACAAGGAAAAGAAGCTGGTGCGCGCCCGCATCGTTACCGAAGGCACGCGCATTGACGGCCGCGACACCAAGACCGTGCGCCCCATCCAGATCCAGACCGGCCTGCTGCCCCGCGCGCACGGTTCGGCCCTGTTCCGCCGCGGCGAAACCAAGTCTCTGGTTGTGACCACGCTTGGCTCCTCCACCGACGAACAGCGCATGGATTCCCTGACTGGCGACGTGACCAAGCGCTTTATGCTGCACTATAACTTCCCGCCCTTCTCCGTGGGCGAAGTCAAGCCCGTGCGCGTTTCGCGCCGCGAAATCGGCCACGGCGCCCTGGCGGAAAAATCGCTGCGCCCCGTGCTGCCCGCCGATGCGGATTTTCCCTTTACCCTGCGCGTGGTGTCCGAAACCCTTGAATCCAACGGTTCTTCCTCCATGGCCGCCGTGTGCGGCGGTTCGCTCTCCCTTATGGACGCGGGCGTGCCCATCAGCGCCCCCGTGGCCGGCGTGGCCATGGGCCTGATCAAGGAAGAAGACAAGTTCATCGTGCTCACCGATATTCTTGGTGACGAAGACGCCCTGGGCGACATGGACTTCAAGATTGCCGGCACCGCTGAAGGCGTTACCGGCGTGCAGATGGACATCAAGATCACCGGGCTGACCACCGAAATCATGCGCGCCGCCATGAGCCAGGCTCACGAAGGCCGCCTGCACATCCTTGAGGAAATGGCCAAGGCCATCGCCGCGCCGCGCAAGGAGCTCTCGCGCTTTGCGCCGCAGCATGCCGAAGTGTTTGTGAATCCCGACATCATCCGCCTCATCATCGGCCCCGGCGGCAAGAACATTAAGGCCATCACCGCCGCCACCGGCGCTTCCGTGGACATTGAGGATTCGGGCCGCGTGTCCATCTTCGCCCCCACGGCCGAAGCCCTGGAAAAGGCCCGCGAAATGGTTTCGTACTACGACCAGCGCCCGGAACTGGGCAAGAACTATCTGGCCAAAGTGCGCAAGATCATGGAAATCGGCGCCATTGTGGAAGTGCTGCCCAATGTGGAAGCCCTTGTGCACGTTTCGCAGCTTGATGTGAACCGCGTTGAGCAGCCCGGCGATGTGGCCCGCCTTGGCGAAGACATGATGGTGAAGGTCATCGAGATCAACGGCGACCGCATCCGCGCCAGCCGCAAGGCCGTGCTGCTTGAGGAACAGGGTCACCCCTGGAATCCCGAAGAAACGGCCCGTCCTCCCCGCACTGACCGGGGCGACCGGGGCGACAGGCATGGCCGCGGCGACCGCGGCGACCGTGGCGGACGCGACCGCCGCGATCGCGGGGACCGTCGATAATTTGTGCCGCATCCCGGCCGGACGCCTCCGGCCGGGATGCCGACAGCGCGATGAAAGGAATGCTTCATGGCCAAAAAAGCTGAAACCAAGACCCGGCCCGAAGAACACGAAGCCGAAGAGTGGGTGCGCGTGGACGCCAACGGCGAACCCCTTGCCGATCAAACCCCTTCGGCCGAAGAACTGGAAGCCAAACTGGCTGCCGCCAACCGCGCGCACACCGAAGCCTTGGGCGATGCCTGGGCCGTGCTTACGGGTAAAAATCCGGCAGAGATTATTGGGCAAATAGCCGCCACCGTCATGCACGAGGGCGGCACCCGCCCTGCCTGGCAATGGAAGCGCGGCGGCAAAGATCATGTGCTGCTGGCCTGGCCGCAGGAACAGCCCGTGCGGGCCTCCGTTATTGTGGCTGGCGCCGAGGGTGAAAAGCTTGCTCCCGTCACCGCCGCCCCGCTGCTGGAAGGGCTGCCCAACGACCTTACGGTTGAGGATGTTCACCCCTGGCACACCGACGTTGAAGCCAACGTGGCCGTCAGCATGATCGAGGGCAAAAACCCCATGTGGTTTTATGACCCGCTCTATGGACGCGACAAGGATGACCTCACCCCCGGCATCACGCACACGTTTTTGCTGGCCGGGCTGGCCTTTGGCCTGCGCAAGGCCCTGCTGGACGAAGTCACCATCACCCAGGGCGCCCGCTATGAGGCCTATGCCGAAGCGTGGCTTGCGGAAAACCCCGGCAAAACCCGCCTGGACGTTCCGCCCCTCAAGGTGAACGTGAGCAACCGCCACCTCATCATGCCTGGCCGCAATTTTTGCGAATACCAGATGCGCGGCACTATTGAGGAAGTGACGGATTGCCAGCTTGAAAACATGCCCGTCAAACTGCTCTACCTCAGCTTTCCCTTTGACGACAGGCAGCCCATGCGCCTGCCCATCTACGCCTCCAAGATGGTTCTTGGCGACTACGAACCGGAAAAGGGCCAGGACATAGACGCCTATGTCTGGCTGCAGGGGCGCATCATTGATATGGACCAGGGCCCCAAGCAATAATCTTTTGTTTCGGGCCGCGCGGCAAAGCGCGGCCCGAAACTGTCGGCAGCTGGCATGGCTTGCCGCCAAACGTTCCACTGCGCCACAACCTGGATCAGCCCCCTTTCCGCCTGTTTTGCGCAGCTTTTGCGCCGCCGCGTCACCGGCGTGCTAAAAATCGCACCGCAGGCGGCGCTTTGGCGGCACATCGCCGCCCTTCCAGCTCTGGACAAAACCCGCCGACTTCGGGAAACTTAGGCCGTACGCACAACATGTCTCACAGAGGAATTATGCAAGAAGCCAAATCCGCAGCGCCCTTCATGGGCACCGGACAGTGCCTGGACACCCTCAACAGGGTGCTGGCGGCTCTTTCCCCCGGGCATTCCTTCCACGATTCACTGCAGGAGCTGCTCTCCGCCCTGGCGGAAGACATGCACTTCGACAGGCCGCACATTGTGGTGCAAGATCCGGAAAGCGGCGAGCTGAAGCTCTCGCTCTCTTACGGCCAGGCCGACGCGCCCGAGGCCGCGTATGAGCCCGGTTCGGGCATCACTGGGCAGGTGTTTGCGGAAGACAGACCCATCATCGTGCCCTGCATGCAGGGCCGCCCCGACTTCAAGAACCGTCTTTTCGGCCGCAGCCAGGAAGAAATGGCCCGGCTGGCCTTTATCAGCGTGCCCGTGCGCGTGGAAAACGCCGCGCAAACGGAAGTTATCGGCACGCTCAGCGCCGACACCCCCACAGCTCTGGAATCGGAACTGGACCTGCGCTGCCGTTTTCTGGAAACCGTGGCCACCCTGGTGGGCCGTCAGGTAGCCCGCCTGCAAGAAGAAATGGCGCGGCAGCATTTTTGCATGCTGCCGGACGAACCGCTTGTCAGCGGTATGCCTTCTTCGGTCATCGCCACCTCCAAAAGCCTGCGCCATGTGCTGCGCCGCCTCACCCAAGCCGGGGCCAGCCGCGCCACCGTGCTGCTGCGCGGCGAATCGGGCGTGGGCAAGGAACTCATGGCCCAGGCCCTGCATTCCGCCAGCCCCAGACGCGCGCAGCCGCTGGTTATGCTGAACTGCGCCGCCCTGCCTTCAGAACTGATTGAAGGCGAACTTTTCGGCTGGCGCAAGGGCGCGTTCACCGGCGCGGTGCAGAACCGCGCGGGCCTGTTCCGCCAGGCGGACAAGGGCACGCTGTTTCTGGACGAAATCGGCGATCTTTCCACCACGGCCCAGGCCAAGGTGCTGCGCGCGCTTCAGGAAGGCGAAATCCAGCCCCTTGGCGACGAACGCCGTTATAAGGTTGATGTGCGCCTGGTGTGCGCCACAAACCGGCCGCTGGAAGAGCTGGTGGAGCAGGGGCTCTTTCGCGAAGACCTGTACTACCGCATCAACGTTTTCCCCGTGTTCATTCCCCCGCTGCGGGAACGTCCGGAAGACATTCTGCCCCTCACTGAGCACTTTCTGCGCATGTTCAGCAAGGAATACGACCGCCCCGTGCGCCGCATTTCAACGCCCGCCATCGACCTGCTGCTGCAGTATCACTGGCCAGGCAACGTGCGCGAGCTGAAAAACGTCATGGAACGCGCCGTGCTTATTTGTGAAGACGCGGTGCTGCGCGCCCACCATCTGCCCAGCACCCTGCAGAGCGCGGAAAGCAGCAGCACAGGCCCCACGGGCGGCGGCCTGGGTTTTTCCGAAACCATTTCCCGCGTTGAGCAGGAATTTATTGTGGACGCCCTCAAGAACACGCGCGGCAACATTCACCAGGCCGCCCGCGACCTGGGCATTACCTACCGCGTGATCTACTACAAAATGAAAAAATACGGCATTGACCACCGCCGCTTTATCCCGGCGGCGCAGCCTTAGCCCACAAGGGCAAACCGAGCCGACAAACGAGGCCTCCTGTCTGATTGACAGGGGGCCTTGTTTTTTTGCCGCTGCTTTCCACGAGAAGGGGGGCAATAGGCAGCGTTGACACGCCGTTACGGCGACGGCAGAGCTGGCATGGCAGCAATAACACAAATTTGTTTTAAAAAACGGTGATTTTACATAATTGTTTCATTTTTCAAAATGATGTATTTTATATTATTCCATTATTTCAATATATTATAATAAATTGTGCTTCTGGAACAGGTTTTGCTTACTTAGATCATACTGCAAACAGCGCGGCTACCATGGGGGTTCGCCGCGTTACGTACAGAAGGAACTGTCTGTTCAAGGAGGCATCTAATGTTCAAAAAAACGTTGGCGGCGTTCGCGCTCATGCTCGTCACGCTTTGCGGCTCCATGTCCGCGAAGGCTGCGGAAGACACCATCAAGGTGGGCATCCTGCATTCTCTTTCCGGCACCATGGCCATCAGCGAAACCACGCTCAAGGACGTCATGCTCATGCTCATCGACGAGCAGAACAAAAAGGGCGGCCTGCTGGGCAAAAAGCTGGAACCCGTGGTGGTTGACCCGGCTTCCAACTGGCCCCTCTTCGCTGAAAAAGCCCGCGAACTGCTGAGCAAGGACAAAGTGGCCGCCGTGTTCGGCTGCTGGACCTCGGTTTCGCGCAAATCCGTTCTGCCCGTGTTTGAAGAGCTGAACGGTCTGCTCTTCTACCCCGTGCAGTACGAAGGCGAAGAATCCTCGCGCAACGTCATCTACACCGGCGCGGCCCCGAACCAGCAGGCCATTCCCGCTGTGGACTACCTGATGAAGGATCTGGGCGTGAAGCGCTGGGTGCTGGCCGGCACGGACTATGTGTTTCCCCGCACCGCCAACAAGATCATCGAAGCTTATCTGATTTCCAAGGGCGTGAAAAAGGAAGACATCCTTATCAACTACACCCCCTTTGGTCATTCCGACTGGCAGTCCATCGTTGCTGAAATCAAAAAGTTCGGCAACGCGGGCAAAAAGACCGCCGTGGTTTCCACCCTCAATGGCGATGCCAACGTGCCCTTCTACAAGGAACTGGCCAACCAGGGCATCACCGCCGCCGACATTCCCGTTATGGCCTTCTCCGTGGGCGAAGAGGAACTCTCCGGCATCGACACCAAGCCCCTGGTGGGCCACCTTGCCGCCTGGAACTATTTCATGAGCGTGGACACCCCCGCCAACAAAGCTTTCATCAAGAAGTGGCACGACTTCACCAAAAACCCCAAGCGCGTGACCAACGACCCCATGGAAGCCCACTACATTGGCTTCAACCTGTGGGTGAAGGCTGTTGAAAAGGCCAAGAGCACCGACGTGAACAAGGTGCTGAAGGCCATTGTGGGTCTGGAAACCCCCAACCTCACCGGCGGCATGGCCAAGGTTCTGCCCAACCACCACATCACCAAGCCCGTGCTGATCGGCGAGATCCAGGGCGACGGCCAGTTCCAGGTGGTTTGGGAAACGCCTTCCGTGGTGCCCGGCGAAGCCTGGTCGCACTATCTGCCCGAATCCAAGGATCTTATCGGCGACTGGACCGACCCCATCAACTGCGGCAACTACAACACCAAGACCAAGAAATGCGGCGGCGCTTCCAAGTAACCGCCATCGCCTGATCATGCGGCGGGGGCCTGCGGGCCCCCGCCCTTCCCCCCACGGACGCCGAACCGGTTCGCCCTGCGCGGCCGGGCGGTTCAGAGAAAAGGAAATTCCCATGCGCACGGCGCTTTTGCTCTGTTGCCTCATATTTTTCAGCCTGCCTTACGCAGCGCTGGCGTCCGGACCGGAACCGGACGCAAATGCCGGGGGCGCGGTTTCGACTCCTTCCGCGTCCCCGGAGCAATCTTCGCCCGCCTTCCTTCCCGCCGACATCCTGAAAGCGCTTGTCAGCTCCAGGGTCATGGATAGGGATGCGGCCATCAACGCCCTTGAAAAGAGCGACGGCGGCATTGCCGCGCCACTGCGCGAAAAGCTGCTTGAAACCATGTTGCGCGGAACGCTTTTGAGCGACGCGGCAACGGGAACGCTGTTTGTGGGCAACGGCGACGGGCAGGCCCGCCCCCTGGACGCCGCTGGCGCTCTGGGCGCGGCACGCTCCGCCGATGGTCTGCGCAAGGTTGGCACCAGCAACAGGCAACGCCAGCGCATTACGGACATTCTCAACGCCCAGGCCCTCACCTCGGCCAACACGGCCAAGCGCCGCCAGGCTTCGGCGGCTCTTATGGATGGTCCCACCCCGCCCCTCAAGGCGGAGGCCCTGCACAAGCTGCTGGCAGGGGAAAAAGACGCAGCCGTGCGCGCCAACCTTGATGCGGCTCTGGCCCTCTATGTGGCCGCCGACCCGGCCGCCGTGCGCTCCGACCAGCTTGCCGCCGTCAAGGCGCTGGACAAAAACGGCAGCCCCTCGGCCATCAACGCCCTGCGCGCCCTTTCCGCCTCACACGATCCGGCTGTGGCCAAGGCCGCGGACGACGCCCTGTATATGCAGCGCGTCGCCTCACAATGGAGCCAATTTTTTGAAATGCTCTTCTTCGGCATGAGCCTCGGGTCCATTCTTGTGCTGGCGGCCATTGGGCTGGCCATCACCTTTGGCGTCATGGGCGTCATCAACATGGCCCACGGCGAACTGATCATGCTGGGGGCCTACACCGCCTGGGGCATGCAGCAATTGTTGCCTGGCCAGCCCGGACTGGCCCTTATTCTGGCTGTTCCCGCCGCTTTCATCGTGAGCGGGGGCATGGGCGTGCTGCTGGAAAAAACCGTCATCCGCTTTCTTTATGGCCGCCCGCTGGAAACCCTGTTGGCCACCTTTGGCATCAGCCTTGTGCTGCAGCAGGCGGTGCGCACCGTGTTTTCGCCCCTCAACCGCGCCGTGAAGAACCCGGATTTCATGAGCGGCGTGTGGCAGATCACGCAAAACTTCAGCCTGACCTGCAACCGCGTGTATATCATTCTGTTCTGTCTGGGCGTGTTCGCGCTCATCCACATGGCCATGCACCGCACCCGCCTGGGGCTTGAAGTGCGCGCCGTTTCGCAGAACAGGGCCATCGCCCGCTGCATGGGCGTGCGGGCCTCGCGCGTGGACGCGCTGACCTTTGGCCTTGGCTCCGGCGTGGCGGGCATGGCTGGCGTGGCCCTGAGCCAGGTTTCCAACGTGGGCCCCAACCTGGGTCAGACCTACATTGTCGATTCGTTCATGGTGGTTGTTTTCGGCGGCGTGGGCAATTTGTGGGGCACGCTGACCGGCGGTCTGGCGCTGGGCGTGGCCAACAAGTTTCTGGAACCTGTCAGCGGGGCCATGCTTTCCAAAATCATCATTCTGGTCTGCCTCATCCTGTTCATCCAGAAGCGCCCGCGCGGGCTGTTCCCGCAGAAGGGCCGGGCGGTGGAGGCATAAATGGCTACCGATATCTTTGAACGCGAAGGGCTGCTCAACGCCCCCACGCGCAATTTTTTGGCTCTCACCGGCGCGCTTTCCCTGGCGGTGGTTGCGGGCAGCCTGCTGCCCGTGGGCAATGCCCTGCATGTGCCGGGCTATATGGTAACGCTGCTGGGCAAATACCTCACCTATTCCCTGCTGGCCCTTTCCGTTGATCTGGTGTGGGGCTTCATGGGCGTGCTCAGCCTTGGGCACGGCGCGTTTTTCGCCCTTGGCGGTTACGGCTTCGGCATGTACCTTATGCGCCAGATCGGCGCGCGCGGCGTGTATGGCAACCCCAACCTGCCGGACTTCATGGTTTTTCTGAACTGGAAGGAGCTTCCCTGGTTCTGGCACGGCAGCGAGTACTTCTTGGTGGCCATGGTGCTGGTGGCGCTGCTGCCCGGCCTGCTGGCCTATGTGTTCGGCCGCCTGGCCTTCGGCTCCCGCGTTTCGGGCGTGTATTTTTCCATCATGAGCCAGGCCATGACCTATGCCCTCATGCTGGCGTTTTTCCGCAACGAAATGGGTTTTGGCGGCAACAACGGCCTGACGGACTTCAAGACGCTGCTGGGCTTTGAACTGCAAACCGACGGCATGCGCACGGTTTTGTTCGCCTGTTCCGCCGTGGCGCTCATGGCGGGCTACCTTTTGTGCCGGGCCGTCACGGCTTCGCGGCTGGGCCGCGTGTGCGTGGCCGTGCGCGACGCGGAAAGCCGCGTGCGCTTCATCGGTTATCGGGTAGAGCGCTATCAGGTGGCGGTGTTCACGCTTTCGGCCATTCTGGCGGGCATTGGCGGCGCGCTGTATGTGCCGCAGGTGGGCATTATCAATCCCGGCGAATTCTCGCCCCTCAACTCCATTGAAATTGTTGTCTGGGTGGCGCTGGGCGGCCGGGGAAGGCTCTATGGCGCCGTTTTGGGCGCGTTTGCCGTCAACGCCTTCAAAACCTGGTTCACGGCTGTTTTGCCCGAGGCATGGCTTTTCGCCCTGGGCGGCATGTTCGTGCTGGTGACCATTTTTCTGCCGCAAGGTCTGGCCGGTCTGCCAGACCAGTGGCGCAACCGCGCACGGCGCGGCGCGTCCACTGATTCCCCTTCAGATTCCGCACAGGAAGGAGGCGCGGCATGAAGACGCAACAGGATATTCTGCACGGGCGCAGCCTGGAGGAAGTGGAAGAAGCCGCGCGCGCCTACGAGGAAACGCACTCCCCCTTTGACAAGCGCCCCATGAAAATGCGCACGCGGCCGCCGCGCCACATGATGTCCAAGCCCGACATTGCGCTGTATATGGAAAAAATCAGCGTGAGTTTCGACGGCTTCAAGGCCCTCAACGACCTTACCTTCTATGTGGACAAGGGCGAGCTGCGCTGTGTTATCGGCCCCAACGGCGCGGGCAAAACCACCATGATGGACGTCATCACGGGCAAAACGCGCCCCGATGTGGGTTCCGCCTGGTTTGGGCGCAGCTGCAACCTGCTGCAAATGGACGAAGTGGCCATTGCCCAGGCGGGCATAGGCCGCAAATTCCAGAAGCCCTCTGTTTTCGAGGCGCTGAGCGTGCTGCAGAATCTGGAGCTGGCCCTCGCGGGCGACAAGCGCGTTTGGCCCACCTTTTGCGCGCGGCTTTCCGCCGACAACAAGGTGTTTATTGAAGAAGTGCTGCAACGCATTCGCCTTGAGGAACTAGCCCGCATGCAGGCTGGCAAGCTCTCGCACGGGCAAAAACAATGGCTTGAAATAGGCATGCTGCTGATGCAGAAGCCGCAGTTGCTGCTGCTTGACGAGCCCGTGGCGGGCATGACGCCCGAAGAAATGGACCGCACCATTGAGCTGCTGCACGACCTTGAAGGCGAACAAAGCATCATGGTGGTGGAGCACGACATGGAATTTGTGCGCGCCATCGCCCACAAGGTCACGGTGCTGCATCAGGGCAGCGTGCTGGCCGAGGGCACCATGGACGAAATGCAGAACCACCCCGCCGTGGTGGAGGCCTATCTTGGCGAACCCCTGGGAGTTGCGTAATGCTGAATATAACGGGCCTCAACCAATTTTACGGCGAAAGCCACATTTTGCGCGACGTGAACATGGCGGTGAAGGCGGGTTCCTGCGCCTGCCTCATGGGCCGCAACGGCGTGGGCAAAACCACGCTGCTGCAGTGCATCATGGGCGTGCTGCCCGCGCGCTCCGGCCATATTTTTCTTGAGAAAACCGACTTGCTCCCGCTGCCTGTGGAGCGCCGTGCGGCCCTGGGGGTAGGCTATGTGCCTCAGGGCCGCCAAATCTTCCCCCTGCTCACGGTGCGCGAAAACATGGAACTTTCACTGCCCATGCGCAAAGATAAAGCCAAGGAGATACCGGCCTTTATTTTTGACTTTTTCCCCGTGCTGGGCGAAATGATGCACCGCAGGGGCGGCGACCTCTCCGGCGGGCAACAGCAGCAGCTGGCCATTGCCCGCGCCTTGACGCTGGAGCCGCGACTGCTCATTCTGGACGAGCCGACAGAGGGCATTCAGCCCAACATCGTGCGCGATATCGCCACAACCATTCGCCGGCTCAATGAAGAAATGGGCCTCACCGTGCTGCTGGTGGAACAAAAGGTGCCCTTTGCCCGCCGCATGGCCGATACATATATGATTATGGACCGTGGGCACATCGTTTCACAGGGCGACATGCACGGCCTGGACGACGCCACGGTCAAGGCCTTTCTGAGCGTATGACCGGCAAGCGGGCGCAACCGCACGCTTGCGGCATGCCCGCTTGCACCGCTAAACGCGGTGGCGCGGCCCCGCGACGTTTTTGCAACGCACGCCGGGGCGCGCCCGCCGCATGAGGAATGCAATGTCCAACGCCGCTTCAGCCCTTTGCCCAACCGCAAGCCAGCACGGCCACTGTTTTACGGCCGACCGCCGCTGGAGCGCGAGCATGGAGCTGCGTTTCGCGGTGCGGCAAGAGCGCACGATTCTGGAGACAATGCGTTTCAACGGCCCCTTGCGGGTGCAGCGGCCATTCTATCCCGAGGCGGCCCCGCAGGACGCGCCGGGGCGGCAACAGCCCTCGCAACCCTGCCACTGCTGTTTGCTGCACCCGCCGGGCGGGCTGGTGAGCGGGGACGACCTGCACCTTGCCGTCGGGCTGGAACACGGGGCCCACGTTTTGCTCACCGCGCCCTCGGCCTCCAAATTTTACGCGGCAGATGCCTGCAATGTGCGGCAGCGCCAGAGCACGGAGGTGCGCGCGGCGGGCGGCGTGCTGGAATGGCTGCCGCGCGAAACCATCATTTATGACGGCGCGCGGGCCGAGCTGCACACCGCCATTGAGCTCGACGCCGCAAGCCTGTGCCTGGGCTGGGAAATGATCTGCCTGGGCCGCCCCGCCGCCGGAGAAGCCTTTACCCACGGCAGCGTGCGCCAAAGCCTGAATGTTACGCGCCAGGGCCGCCCCCTGCTGCACGAGCTGCTGCGCCTTGAGGGCGGCGACGACCTGCAGGGCGGGGCCTTTGGCCTTGATGGCATGGCCGTGGCCGCCACGCTGTTTGCCGTGGGCCGAGGACAGGAAGAAAACGAAGCATCGGCCCCTGGCGATCCGTCTGAAGGCAATGTGGCGGCGCGCGATCTGGCGGCACTGGAAGAATGCTGCGCGGTTTTGCAGAACATGCTGGCCCCCGCCGACGCTTTTGCCCAGGAGGAAGCCGACGCAACCGGCAGCGCGCCCGCGCGTCTTGGTCCGCCTTGGCCCGCCGCCCTCACCGGAGCGCGCGCTGGCGTTACCGTGCGCAACGGCGTGCTGGTGCTGCGGTATCTGGGGCCAGACATGGAAGAAGCCCGTGGCCTGCTGCTCAGCGCCTGGAATCTGCTGCGCCCCCGGCTGACCGGCTGCGCGCCGCATATGCCGCGCATTTGGCACGGCGCGTTCTAACCCGCGCGCAACCCACGGGGCGGCGGCCGCAGCAATTGCGGCAGCGGGCGCGACAAAGTTACGGAACGGCAATGGCCGTTTTGACGAGAACCATTGCGGCATGCCGCAATCACAGGAGACAGTATGGAACTTCTGCCCAGAGAAAAGGACAAGCTGCTGCTCTTCACCGCCGGGCTGCTGGCCGAACGGCGCAAGGCGCGCGGCCTCAAGCTCAATTATCCCGAGGCCGTGGCCTATATCAGCCTGGCCGTGCTGGAAGGCGCGCGCGACGGGCAAAGCGTGGCCGAGCTCATGGGGGCGTGCCGCAACCTGCTCACCCGCGACGACGTTATGGAAGGCGTGCCCGAAATGGTCCACGAAGTGCAGGTGGAGGCAACATTCCCCGACGGCACCAAGCTTGTGACCGTTCATGACCCGATTTTGTAAAGGGAGCTGGCTATGATTCCCGGTGAATATCACATCGCCGAGGGCGAAATTGCCCTCAATGCATCTTCGGAAGGGCGTGAGGTGGTGCTGGAAGTTTCCAACACGGGCGATCGCCCCATTCAGGTGGGTTCGCACTACCATTTTTTTGAAGTCAATCCGGCGCTGGCCTTTGCCCGTGAAGCGGCAAAAGGCATGCGGCTGGACATTCCCGCCGGAACCGCCGTGCGTTTCGAGCCGGGGCAAAAACGCGAAGTGCGCCTTGTTCCCTATGCCGGTTCGCGCCGCGTTTTCGGTTTTCGCGGGCAGATCATGGGGCCGCTGGACGACCACGCCACGGAGGAAAAAGCATGATTCGCATTCCCAGAAGCCAGTATGCCGAACTTTACGGCCCCACAACGGGCGACCGCATTCGCCTGGCGGATACCGATCTGTGGATTGAAATCGAGCGCGACCACACCGTCTACGGCGACGAAGTCTGCTTCGGCGGCGGCAAGGTCATTCGCGACGGCATGGGCCAAAGCCAAATCAGCAATGCCGACGGCGCCATGGACACGGTCATTACCAACGCCGTCATCATGGATGCGGCGCTGGGCATCATCAAGGCCGACCTTGGCATTCGCGACGGCCGCATCGCCGCCATCGGCAAGGCGGGCAACCCCGATGTGCAGCCCGATGTGGACGTGATCATCGGCCCCGGCACGGAGATTATCGCTGGCGAGGGCTGCCTGCTCACGGCGGGCGGCATGGATTCGCACATCCACTTTATCTGCCCGCAACAGGTGGAAGAAGCGCTGGCAAGCGGCATTACCACCATGCTGGGCGGCGGCACCGGCCCGGCCACGGGCACCAATGCCACCACCTGCACCCCCGGCCCCTGGCACCTGGAGCGCATGCTTGTTGCCACCGACGGCCTGCCCATGAATTTCGGCTATCTGGGCAAGGGCAACGCCGCCACGCCCGAAGCCCTGCGCGAACAACTGGAGGCCGGAGCCTGTGGCCTCAAGCTGCACGAAGACTGGGGCACCACCCCCGCCGCCATCGACAACTGCCTTGCCGTGGCCGACGAATACGACGTGCAGGTGGCCATTCACACCGACACCCTCAACGAGGGCGGTTTTGTGGAAGACACGCTGGCCGCCTTTCAGGGCCGCACCATCCACACCTACCACACCGAAGGCGCGGGCGGCGGCCATGCCCCGGACATTCTGCGCGCCTGCTCCCTGCCCAACGTGCTGCCCTCCTCCACCAATCCCACGCGGCCCTACACCGTGAACACCGTGGACGAGCACCTGGACATGCTCATGGTTTGCCACCACCTCAACCCCTCGCTGCCGGAGGACGCGGCCTTTGCCGATTCGCGCATCCGGCGTGAAACCATTGCCGCCGAAGACATCTTGCAGGACATGGGCGTGATTTCCATGATCTCCTCCGATTCGCAGGCCATGGGCCGCGTGGGCGAGGTCATCACCCGCGCGTGGCAGACCGCCCACAAAATGAAGGTGCAGCGCGGCCCGCTGCCCGAAGACCGGGGCCACGGCAACGACAACTTTCGCGTGCGCCGCTACCTGGCCAAATACACCTGCAACCCGGCCATCACGCACGGCCTTTCCCACGCCATCGGTTCCGTGGCCCCCGGCCTGCTGGCCGATCTGGTGCTCTGGAAACCGGCCTTTTTCGGCGTCAAGCCATCGCTGATTCTCAAGGGCGGGCAAATCGCCGCCGCCCCCATGGGCGACGCCAACGCCTCCATTCCCACGCCGCAGCCCATGCACTACCGCCCCATGTTCGGCGCCATAGGGCATGCCGCCGCGGCCGCCAGCCTCAGCTTTGTTTCGCGCGCGTTCATGGAGAACGGGGGCGAAGGCCGCCTGCGCGAGCTGGGGCTGTTGCGCGGCCTTTCCGCCTGCCGGGGCACGCGCTCCCTGGGCAAGGCCGACCTGTTGCTCAACAGCGCCACCCCGGCCATTTCCGTTAACCCGCAAACGTACGAGGTGCGCGCCGACGGCGAAATTCTCACCTGCCCACCGGCGGAGGTTTTGCCACTGGCGCAACGTTATTTTCTGTTCTGATCTACCCAAGGAGCGGCCATGCTGGAATTTACCGAAAACCTGGGGCAACGCACCAACATGGGGCCCACGGAAACCCTCACCCTCACCTGGGAACAGCGCGGCAAGTGCCGTCAGCGGCTTCGCCTGGACAGCGGGGAGGAAGCGGGACTGTTTCTCACGCGCGGGCAGGTTCTGCGCGAGGGCGATATTCTGCGCGCCGGAGAAGTGCTGGCCGAAGTGCGCAACGGGGCCGAACCGATTGTGACGGCCATTGCCCCCAACTGGGAAACGCTGGCCCGAGCCTGTTATCACCTGGGGAACCGGCACGCGGCCCTGCAACTGGGGCACAAATGGCTGCGCTTCATGCCGGACCATGTGCTGGAAGAACTGGCGGAAAATCTTGGTCTGCGGCTGCGCCGCGAAACCCTGCCCTTCGTGCCCGAAGGGGGAGCCTATGGCGGCCACGGTCACAGCCATGCCTGACGCCGGGGGCCTTGCCGGCCGCGCCTGCTTTGCAGCTGCGCCCACTGGCGGGCCGACCGTTGCCGGGCCGAACAATTGCGGGCCGCACTTTGGCCTTACGGCCCTGCTCTATCTGGCGGGGCAATCCCTGCCGGTGGGCGGTTTTGCCTGGTCGCAGGGGCTCGCCGCCGCTGTGGACAGGGGCAAAGCCGCCGATGCCAAAGGCGTGCGCCGCTGGCTGTGGGGGGTATTGCGCTGCGGGCTGGCCCGCAACGACCTGCCCCTGCTGCTGCGCATGCACGTTGCCGCCCAGGCGGCGGACACGCAAGCCCTTGCCCGCTGGAACGACCTGATGCTGGCCGGGCGCGAAAGCCGCGAACTGTGGCAGGAAGAAGTGCAAATGGGCCGCGCTTTGCGCCGCATTCTGCACGATCAGGGGCTGCTGCCGCCCTGGCCGCTGCCGGAGCAGGCGGGCTACACGGCCTGCTTTGCCGTGGCGGCCGTGATGCTTGACCGCCACGCCAGAAAAAGGGAACCCGGCGGCCTTGGGGCACAAACCGAGCGCGGCACGGACGCCGCCTGCGCCTATGCCTGGAGTTGGCTGCAAAATCAGGTGGCCGTGGCCTGCAAAACCGTGCCCTTGGGGCAGACCGCCGCGCAAAAACTGCTGCTTGAATTCATGCCCGTGGTGCCGGAGCTTGTGGCCGAGGCCGCGCTGCTGCCGGACGAGGACGTGGGTTCAAGCCTGCCCGGTCTGGCCCTGTGCAGCGCCGGGCATGAACGACAATATACCCGACTTTTCAGGAGTTGAACGTCATGACCAACAGACCCTGCCTGCGTGTGGGCGTCGGCGGCCCCGTGGGGTCCGGCAAAACGGCCCTGCTGCGCCATTTGTGCATGCGGCTGCGCAAGCACTACAATATGGCTGTCGTCACCAACGACATCTATACCCGTGAAGATGCGGAATTCCTGCTGCGGCACAACGCGCTTGAGGCCGACCGCATTATCGGCGTGGAAACGGGCGGTTGCCCGCACACGGCCATTCGCGAAGACGCTTCCATGAACATTCAGGCTATCGAAGAGCTTCAGGCCCGGCATCCGGGGCTTGAGCTGGTGCTGGTGGAAAGCGGCGGCGACAACCTCTCCGCCACCTTCAGCCCGGAGCTGGCGGACCTGACCCTCTACGTCATCGACGTGAGCGGCGGCGACAAAATTCCCCGCAAGGGCGGCCCTGGCATTACCAAATCCGACCTGCTTATCATCAACAAGGTGGACCTTGCCCCCATGGTGCACGCCTCGCTGGACGTTATGGAACGCGACACCCGGCGCATGCGCGGCGAGCGCCCCTATGTGCTCACGGAGCTGCTTTCCGGCGCGGGCATTGAGGCCGTTATCGCCTTTATTGTGCGCGAGGGCATGCTGCCCCAGCCTGAACGGGCAGCGTAGCCGCGCGCCCGGCCCGCGCATTCGCGCGGCGCCATTTGCCGACCTTGCCACGGCGCATGTCCGGGGCCAACAGCTGCCAGCTGGGGTCAAAAGACGGCCCGCAAAAACTACCCTCAGAAGAGGCGGTTGCCCCACAACCGCCTCGCCAAAACAAAACGCCCGCAATGCGCGGGCGTTTTGTTTTGGTAAAATCACGGGGCGGCGTTGTGCTCACGGGCACACGGCCTTGCCGAAAGCCGCCGCACTGGCGGGCTGGCGTGGCGGCGGCGGTTAGTCCGTGGCCTGCGCCTTGAGCGCCTCGGCCTGCGAGGCTGTGCCAAGCGCCACAATCAACGGCTCCAGATCGCCTTCCATGATGCGGTCCAAGGAATAGAGCGTGAGGTTGATGCGGTGGTCGGTGCAGCGCCCCTGCGGAAAGTTGTAGGTGCGGATGCGTTCCGAGCGGTCGCCGGAACCAACCTGCGCCTTGCGGTCGGCGGAAATCGCGGAATCGTGGCGTTCCCGTTCAGCGGCCAGAATACGCGAGGCCAGCACCTTCATGGCGCGCGCCTTGTTTTTGTGCTGCGAGCGTTCGTCCTGGCAGGTCACCACGGTGTTGGTGGGCAGGTGCGTGATGCGCACGGCCGATTCCGTTTTGTTGACGTGCTGACCGCCCGCTCCCGACGCCCGGTAAATATCGATGCGCAGGTCTTCGGGACGAATATTTATGTCCACTTCCTCGGCTTCGGGCATCACGGCCACGGTGGCCGCCGAAGTGTGGATGCGCCCCTGCGCTTCTGTGGCGGGCACGCGCTGCACGCGGTGGGTACCTGCCTCGAACTTCAGGTGGCTATACACC
>Ga0183101_1000281_pt3 | contig 22775 bp, 23 predicted proteins | sample Biomet3_FD_127790 | JGI IMG/M metagenome (GOLD analysis project Ga0183101, IMG submission 127790) | Microbial communities from bioreactor (seeded with sewage sludge) at LBNL, California, USA - Biofuel metagenome 3 | ecosystem: Engineered > Bioreactor > Anaerobic > Unclassified ...
TTAAATTTTTTTATATAAAAAAATCGTAGTACAATGTACTACGATTTTTGTGGCAGGGGCAGTAGGATTTGAACCCACAACCAATGGTTTTGGAGACCACTACTCTACCGTTGAGCCATACCCCTAAGACAATAATCATTATATAACATATCTATAAAGAAAGCAACATATTTTTATAATTAATTATCGTGAAAATAAAACTACACTAAATATAAAATACTTTATATTTATATTCAAAATTTGCAGATTATTTAGTGCAGTATATAATCATATCTAATAACAAAAGGATATATAACTCCAAAATAAGTAATTCTATTTTGCATTACTAGAATTTACGACTTCATTTGGTTTAGCCCATTTTGATAATTCTTTTATATTGTATAAAATCAAATCATCAAAAGACATATCTCCATAATATTTCCACAACTTTATAGTATTATAACCTGACAAATCTAATTTCGTTCCTTTTTCACCATCAACTATTATTATTATCTTTTTAGGATCTAAATTATTAATTTTTATGAACTCACTTAACTCATGATTATCAAGCTGAATAGTGTTTAAATTTAAAGACTTAGTTAAGTAATCAAAATCATTATTTAATGTAATAAATTTATATTCACTTAAGGATTTTATTTTCTCACTATATTCCTTTATGCTAGTATCAAAATTTTTGATAGCTTCATTATAATTTTCCTCATAATAATCTCTATTTTGAGGGTCTCTATCTTGAATAGCTGCCTTTACATTGTATAATGCTATTTTATACTCTTCTATACCTTCAAAATAGTAAGGATTTTCTTTAGTGTCATTATCATGCCCATAATTTAATAATTTTATGCCTCTAGCTAAATTTATTATCCCAAGGCTTCCTTTCTTCAATTCACTAATTAGTGAATCACTCCATGGTTCAAAAGATGTGCCAGAATATATAAATAAATCCATATTGGATATATTATTTAAAACATCTTCACTATATTTAAATTCACTAATATCTTTCTCATTAGTGAACATATACTCCGCATTATTCTTTTCCTTTATAATTTTTTTAACCATATAATATTGTGGTTTATTAACTGTCATTATATTTAGATATTTATCTCTGCTTTCAGTTCTATTATTCTCAGTATTAGCTAATAAAGGATTTGAAAAAAAACTCATACCAAAAGACAATGCTATGGTTATTATAACCATGGCAAAGGTAATTTTCTTCAAAGACAAGTCACCTCCAAAATTTAACTGACTTCATTTATAACTTTATTTTTAATATGTACTGTAATTAATTTCTTAAGTTAATTATTAATTAACATTTATTAGGTTAAACATAAAATAATTCACTTTATATATATTGAGTTACATATGTTACCTCAGTAATTACTCTGTTAATTAAATTTTAGCATATACCTGTTCTTATTATACCAACTAATTTAAAATAAATATATACAAATTTATTACATTTTTTTGAATGCTTATTTCCTGTTTTATATAATTAAATTAGTTAATACATTATTAATTTGCTTTTATGCAATTTTGAGATAAAATAAAAAGATGAGAGTTTTTAGATTTAACAATTATTAGGTTCTATACATAATAACTATATGTAAGTTATTGATATAAAATTCTAATTAATAAGAATTAATTCTCACTTAAAGGAGGCACTTCATGGAATTTGAAATTTATAATGTAGATGATACTGCTAAATTAGGAATAAATTTAGGCAAATTATTAAATGCCGGTGATATAATCTGCTTAACTGGTGATTTAGGTGTAGGTAAGACTCATATTACAAAGGGCATAGCTAAAGGATTAGGCATTAACGATAATATTACTAGTCCAACATTTACTATAGTGAACGAATATGATAGCGGTCGATTAAAGCTCAATCATTTCGATGTTTATAGAGTAAGTGATCCTGATGAAATATATGCAATTGGATTTGATGATTATATATTTTCAGATGCAGTATCAATAATAGAGTGGGCAAATTATATAGAAGAAATTCTACCAAATGATTTACTTCATATAGATATAAAGAAAGATTACAGTAAAGGCGAAGATTATAGAAAAATCACGCTAAATGCTTATGGAAAAAGATATGATTATATAAAGGAGTTGAAAATATGATTATTCTTGCCGTAGATTCATCTTCTAAAGTGGCAACTGCTGCTTTGATGAAAGATGATAAACTACTTGGAGAAATTACATTAAACGATAAGAAAGAACACTCTATAATACTAATGTCTATAATTCAAGAGTTGCTAAACAATAACAACTTAAGTATTGATGATATTGATGGCTATGTTATTTCGAAGGGTCCCGGTTCATTTACTGGACTTAGAATAGGCATGGCAACAATAAAAGGTCTTAGCTTGGGAAGTAACAAGCCTTACATTAGTGTTTCTAGTTTAGATGCACTTGCATTTAGCGTATCTAATTTCGATGGTATAATATGCCCTATAATGGATGCTTTAAGAAATAGTGTTTATACTTCACTATATAAAGGAGAATATACTTGCTGCAATAGCAATAATTCTTCAAATTTACCTATAAAATTGGAACGTCTATTAGATTATTCAGCATTGGATATTGATGAACTTATAGAAATAATTAAATCCAAAAATGAAAAAGTTATTTTTATAGGCGATGGTGTTGATAAATATAAAGATTATTTGATTGATAATTGTCCAAATTCATATTTTCCTCCTAATCACCTTAATTTAATTCGTGCCTCTTCATTAGGTGAAATAGGCAGTGCACTATTAAAGAACGGAGAATATGACAATCCAAATTCTGCTCCGGTTTATCTTAAAAAATCTCAGGCTGAAAGAGAATACGAGCAAAGGATGAGATTATAGTGAATATAGCTATAAATTTAATGAAAGAAGAAGATATAGATGAAATTTTAGATATAAGCTCGTTGAGCTTTTCTATATGCTGGAGCAAAAATTCTTATATGCAGGAACTAACCAATCCTGTTGCTAAATATTTTGTTGCTAAAGTTGATAATAAAGTTGTAGGATTTGCTGGAACATGGATAGTATTGGATGAGGCTCATATAACAAACATAGCAACACATCCAAACTATCGAAAACAAGGGATAGCCTCTAAAATCCTAGAAGAATTACTATCTTATTGTAAATCTCAAGGGTGTGTAGCATATACTCTCGAAGTTAGAAAAAGTAACGCCGCTGCCAAAGCCCTTTATGAAAAATATAACTTTAAACAAGAGGGAATTCGAAAAGGGTACTATGAAGATAACAAGGAAGATGCTATTTTAATGTGGTTAAAGGAGTAATATCTCAATTACAAATTTCTGTGCTTAGGTAAACATATCAAAGAGACAATTCATGCAATCATTATGTTCAAATTGCATAAATTGTCTCTTTACACTTATCATCAATTTATATGTAGCAAAAAACTACCTCTAATAATTGATTTACTTATATTCTATATCAATTCAATTTCATTACTTTCTAACACATCTATAATTGGTTGATTAGGCTTTTCATCCGTTATTATAGCATTTATATCATCAATCATTGCAAATTTATAATTACCATCTACAAAAAATTTCTTGTTCTCCATAACTAAAAATGTCTTTTTACTAGATTGTATTATTGTGGCCTTAGTAATTCCATCCTCAATTTCAAAAGTAGTTATACTTTTGTCAAAGGCATCAATTCCACAACTTCCTATAAAAGATTTATCAAATTTATATTTTTTAATAAAATCATTAGTTGAAGATCCAATAAAACCATTAAGAGATTTATTTAAAACCCCAGCCGCAACTACAACAGTAATATTATTGGCTGCCTTTGCTAAAATATTTGCTATCTCCAACATATTGGTTACTACAGTTATTCTTTTTTGAGTTGTTAAAATAGATTTAGCTATAAGAATATTAATTGTTGATAAATCTAAAAATATAGTTTCCCTATCTTGTATTAGCTCTAAGGCTTTCTTAGCAATTATGCTTTTGGTTGAAATATCTATCTTCTCTCTTTCTGAAATGTCATACAACTGCGATGATTCCCTTATTTGAATCGCACCTCCATACGTCCTTTTCAGCTTTTCTGCATGCTCCAGTTGTTTTAAATCTTTTCTAATACAATCTTCTGTCACATTAAACTTTTTGCTTAAATCCTTAACTTTAACTTTTCCATATGTATTTAGAATATTTAATATTTCGTTTAGTCTCTCTTCTGTAAACATATCTATGCATTCTCCCATTTTTTATTATTTAGGACCTTGTTGTAAATAATTAATCTAAATATATTATAAGGGACTTTCAAAATATAATAAAATTATTTTGATAGCCCCTTATATCTATTGTTTTTAAATATTTTATTCTTATTTATAAATTTTCTAAAATAATTATATAGTCAAATTTAAATTGAAACAATATCTACTATTGTTCTTTTTCAAAATCTGATTTTGGAACTCCACATAATGGGCAAACCCAATCGTCTGGGATATCTTCAAATTTTGTTCCTGGTGCAACTCCATTATCTGGATCACCTGCTGCCTCATCATAAATATAACCACATACTGTACAAATATATTTTTCCATAAAAAAACCTCCCTTAGATTTGATAATTAAATATTAATAAATACATATCTTACTATGTTAATTTATCATCTTGTAAAATATATATCAATTAAGCGCTTCTGCATTTATTGTGATGAGCTAATTAGAACGATCTTCAGTTTAAAAGTTTCTATAATTATATCATTTTTGTGACTTCTTGCAGAGTTAATAATTTAACTACTACCTCTCTCTATTATTACTTGTTATTCCTTATGATATACATTTAGCCATCTATCTTGTTCCATTTCACATACTATCATAAATTATTGTAATCTCATTTTTTTATATTCACTTGATCATTAAATATCTTCTTTAATCTTTAAATATTTTCTATATATATAATACCAAATAATTCATTATTAATCAATAATTATTATTAATTAATTTTAATTTTCTATCATATGAATTTATTTTATAACCTTTTGAACAATAAATATTAATACATATAAAAACTATAATATATCTATCTGTTTAACGTTAATTATTTATATATTATTATAACCATTATGCCAAATTAAATCTAAATTATAAAATTTAAAAGGAGAAAGCACTCATCTTTATGTGAATAGTTGCTATTAAAATTTGATCTGATATTAAATGAGTAATCATCTTTAGCTTATTTAATAATCATGTTAAAAATCAATTTAATATTAATGTTTATATATAACATTAAATTTATATACCAACCAATATACAATAAAAAGCTGTAACAAAATTCAAATTATTTTGTTACAGCTTTTTCTGCTTATATTATTTTAAAATTATACAATTTTTGTCTTATTTTCTGGACTGCCAAAGTTTGGTTCAACCTTAAAAATTGAAACAGATACTTTTTTGTATAGAATATATGTTAATACCGACACCATAACCGCCTTTACTCCATTGAAAGCTAGTAATGCCCAAACATAATTCTGTAACATATCCGCTGGCATCTTCATCCCATAAGCTGGCAATAATAAATATATGTTACCCACGATTCCCATTGCCTCCATTGCAATTCCACCTATTATCATTCCTAATATTGCATTTTTCTTATTCTTATTTCTATAGTAGATAAATGATGCTGGTAAAATTAATGCTGCTCCAAACAAGAAGTTTGCTGTCTCTCCAACAAAACCTGTTTGACTTCCTCTGATTAATGGAACCAAAAGATTTTTTATTAATTCTATTATCACCCCTGCTACAGGACCAAATCCAAAAGCACCCAACAATGCTGGTACATCACTTAGATCTATCTTAAGCCATGGAAACGCAGGTATTATTGGAAAATCAAAATACATAAGTATAATTGCAATTGCTGATAATAAAGAGATTTTGATTAATTTACTTGTTTTTTCATTCATATTCTTTGCCTCCCAAAAGATTATCTTCTTGGTGTAGCTTATTAGGAATTTAGTGTCAAAGTATTCTTAGTACATTAGTTACTCCTGAACTATTTGCAATACTTAATAAAAAAAAACAAAAAGCCCTGATGTAAAATACATCAGGGCATACATTCAGCAAGTAATAATAGATCAACTTTCAATTCCTAATAGGTTACCTTCTTTCATCCAGACTATACTGTCGGCCTCGGAGTTACACCGAATCTGCTTTCTTAAAAGCTCGCGGGCTATACCGCCGGTAGGGATTTACACCCTGCCCTGAAGATATATATTTTATTTTCTTTATTATATAACTTTAATCAATACTTTGCAACATCTATTTGAGCACTTTTTACATTTCTAAATTTTTAATAAAAAAAGAGTAAGATTTCTATATCTCACCCTCACCGCAAAATAATTATAATAAAAATTTAAACGTTTTATTATAATTATATTATTCTCCTATAAGCTTATCGGTTTTTAATATATGCTCTGTTAACCAATCATTTAAAAAATTCAAAAGTTTTATTAAACTTTCATCTTGATTTTCATCAATATTTTTATAATCGATTTCTTCAAGACTTTTAATAAATTTATCATGCTCAATCTTTTGAGTAAAGAGTCTTTTATAGTTTATACTTTTCATATATTCTTCTTCTGATTTAAAATGAAAAATTGTATAATCCTTCAGTTCGTCCATAATATGTATTATCTTATCATACTTATCAATTGCAAATTCATCTTTTAACAGCGTATAAGCTTGATCTGCTAATTCAAAAAGCTTTTTGTGTTGCTCATCAATCTGATCAATTCCGATTTTGTATTCTTCCTTCATTTCATACATGTATAATACCTTCTTTCTACTCATTATTTTAATCATACTCGGTTCATTTTTTATTAATATATCATTTTTTTAATATAAAGTCACTACACTTAGCCTTTTATTCAATAGATAAATTTCTAAATATAAATTGCAAATTGATATTATTTAACCCTACATTTTAAATAATATTAATAGTATCTGTTGCTTTCTAAAACAATCTGCCTTTTAACATAACTATTTTATAAATAGCTCAGAAAATCATTAATAAAAAAAGATTTAAAGCACTTAATCAATAAAATTAAGTGCTTTAAATCTTTACTGAAAATTATAAATTTTTAACTTTACTTATAACATCTGCGCAATATTCTTTTACACCTGTAACACCGTTGCTTTTATAAACTTTATTTAAATCACTACCTATACCGCTACAATCTGCTCCTGCTTGTATCCATTCACTTATATTATCTTTGTTTACTCCTCCAGTAGGCATAACGCTAAGGTCTGGGAATATTGATTTTGCTGCCCCTATAAATGCCTTTCCAACAACATTGCCTGGGAATACTTTGATAAATCTTAAACCTAATTTGTAAGCCTTATTTAACTCTGACATTGTCATTAATCCTGGAATTATTAATGCTTTTCTTTGATTTGCATAAGCAATTACATCTTCATCTATACAAGGAGAAACAATAAAATCAGAATTATTTTCGATACATGCATCTACAGCATCTTTTGTTAACACAGTTCCTGCACCAACACAAGCATTTTTATATTCTTCTTTCAATTCTTTTATTAACTTTGGCGCATTTGGCACACTCATAGTTACCTCTATAATTTTCATTCCGCCTTCGATTGCTGCTATACTTATTTCTTTTGCTTCTTCATATGTTTTAGTTCTAATAACAGCTACTGCCTTTTCTTCTTTTAATGTATTATAAATTTTTTCAAACATTATTTATTACACCTCATCTTTAATTTATTTTATTTAAAATTAATCTACATCATTCATAAAATACTTTATTAAATACAAATATATATTTCTTAACGTTCTATTTTCTTTGCTTGTCCTAAATGTACTAAAACATCATCATAGTAAGGTAGTCCCTCATTATCGCCTTCGACACCTACAACTAATGATCCAACTGCATTTGCAAATCTAACACAATCTTCTAGTGACTTACCTTTTAATAAGGCCGTTAAAAATCCTGCTGCAAATCCATCGCCCGCACCTACTGTATCAACTAAAGCTTTTGGCTTAATCGCTTCAATATCATAAATATTTTTACCATCTGACCCTATAGCTCCCTTGGCTCCTTTTTTAACTATCACTTTTTCTATTCCTTTGTTATGGAAAACTTTTATTGCTTCTTCTATATTTGTATCTCCCAATAATATCTCTATTTCTTCATCACCTATTAAAAGAATATCAACATAAGGTAAAAGTTTTTCTATATAGTTTTTTGCTTCTTCCTTAGTCCACATCTTTAATCTAATATTTGGGTCAAATGATATTATAAGATTATTCTTTTTAGCTAATTTTACTGCTTCTAATATAACTTCTCTATTATTTTCAGTTATTGAAGGAAAAACTCCTGTAATATGAAGAACTTTTGCATTTTTTATATATTCTTCATTCAATTTCTTTGCATCCATTGTACTAGTTGGAGATTTTTCTCTATAATAAAATGATCTACTTGATCCATCAGATAAAACTTCTCTAAAATATACTGAAGTTGGATATCCATCAACAAGTTGTACCTCTGATGTATCTATCCCCTCACCTCTTACAATCTTTAGTATATATTTTCCGAAATCATCATTTCCCAATCTACTTATCCATCCAGATTTTAACCCTAATCTTGCACATCCCATTGCAACATTTAATTCTGCTCCACCTACTTTTCTTTTGAATGTGTCACAAAATATTATTGGTCCCTTTTCTTGAGGGCACATTGCAATCATTGCATCTCCTATAGTAATTACGTCCATAAATAAATACACCACTTTCACTATATATTTGTTTTTAACCTTACCAAATAAGTTGGAGATAGATTTCTATATTCATACTTTTGATAAGGCCATTTTTAAATTTTAGTCAATATTTATATATAATTTTGAATACTGATTATCTTACTAACCATCCTCCATCAACTGCTAGAATATGACCATTAACATAATCAGATGCTCTGCTTGCTAAAAACACTACCGCTCCCATTAAGTCAGATGGTTCTGCCCATCTATCTGCTGGTATTCTTCCCTGTATTTCTGCATTTCTTTCTTTATCTGCCCTTATTGGTTCAGTATTTGCTGTCTTTATGTATCCAGGTGCTATCGCATTTATTTGAATATTTTTACTCGCTAATTCATTAGCAAATGCCTTTGTTATACCTGCAACTCCATGTTTACTTGCTGTATATGGAGGCACGAACTTTCCACCCTGAAATGATAACATAGACGCTATATTTATTATTTTACCAGATCCTTGTTTAACCATTATTTTAGCAACTTCTTGGCTTAAGAAATATACAGCATTTAAATTAATATCCATAACTGCGTTCCAGTCTTCTTCTTTATAATCAAGAAGAGGTGTTCTTCTTATGGTTCCAGCGTTATTTACTAATATATCTACCTTCCCATAAAATTTCATCGCAGAATCAATCACATCTTTCCTTCCTTCTTTTTGTGTTAAATCTGCTTTCACGAATACCGCTTTTCTACCTTCTTTTTCTATCAATTCTCGTGTATCATCCCAATTATCACCGTGGGTAGAAATAACTAAATCTGCTCCTGCCTTAGCTAATGCAACTGCATATCCTTGTCCAAGACCTGTATTTCCTCCAGTAACTATTGCCACTTTTCCATCTAATCTAAAAAAGTCCATTGAAAACTGATTCAAAATGTTTTCCATTATCTATTCTCTCCTTTCCATATAAATATTTCCATCCTTACATGTATTATTAAATTTTTTCAATACACGCCATCGTTCCGTATTGTGGAACTCCGTTTCATTTATTATCTTAATTCTAATATCATCACTTACAATTGTCAATGATACTGGTATAAAAATAAAATTTTTAACTTTTTATTTGTTAAAATTGAAATTAAACATTACAATGTAGTATAAAGATAAAACTATTTAGGAGGATTTTATATGTCAGAGGATTTAAGCAATCCAAACTTAGTTCAATCGGTGGAACGTGCTCTTGATATACTTGATTGCTTAGCCGAATATCCAAAAGGATGTGGAATTGCTGAATTGTCAAAAAATTTAGGTTTAAGCAAGAGTACCATACATAGAATAATTACAACTTTAAAATATAAAGAATATGTTACGCAAAATGCAGAAAACGATAAATATCAATTAGGAATTAAGCTTCTTAACTTATCTTCTTCTATAACAAATAGTATGGATTTAATAAATGTCGCTAGGCCTCATATATATGACTTTGCTAATAAGTTTGATGAAGTCATACATCTTTGTATTCCTGACGAGTCATTTACTAACATAATTTATGTAGATAAGGTATCTTCCGAAAATACTAGTAGAAATATAGTAATGTCTTCTAGTATAGGAAAAAAAGCGCCTATTTATTGTACTGCTTCTGGTAAATTGATATTATCTCAATATTCTGATGATAAAATAAGAGAATTATTAAAAGATACAGAATTCATAAAATATGCAGAGAACACAATAACTGATATAAATGTTCTTATAGAAGAAATTCATGTTATAAGAAAGAACCTATATGCATTAGACAATATCGAATACGATACGGGTGTTATATGCATAGCTGTTCCTATTTTTGATAGAACCAATAAAATTATTGCTGCAACCAGTCTCTCATCCGTAACACTCTTTAATACTATGGATGATTTACTAAAATACAAAGAGGAATTTATGAATGTCGCTAAAAATATTAGTAGACTTATGGGATATGCATATTATACAGATATAAAATAAATTTTTTAAATAAAAAACTAATAAATTTCAAATATAAAAAGGCTGGAATTGAAATAAATTACATACATTTGCTTAAGTTTATAAATAAACATTACACAAATATATGTAATTCATTTCTATTTCACATAAATTAAATAACATGAGTTAAACTTAAATTTTTTTATACTTATTATCTATGCTTATTCATCTCTAAAAAAAGAATTTTATGAAAGTTCTAAATAAAACGGCTGTAAAACATTTTCTTTATTTCTTGTTGATAACATATTTTATCAGTGCTTCTGCTACCCCATCTTCATCATTAGTTAAGGTTACATCATCAGCATGTCTCTTCACGTCTTCCGGAGCATTTCCCATCGCTATTCCAACTCCTGCATACTCTAACATATCAATGTCGTTATAATTGTCTCCCATTGCTATTATTTCTGATTTATCTATACCGAATTTCTTTTGTAGACAGGTGATTGCAGATGTTTTTGATGCTTTTATAGGCATAATTTCTAAGTATGTCGACTTTGAAGGATATATATTTAAATCATTACCATAAATATTTTCTTTTAAGAAGTTTATTTCCTTTGGATTAGACATACATAAAATCTTACTTGGTCCTACTCCTTCTCTTTTCCATTGTTCTATTAATTTATTAAAATCAATAATATTAGGAATGATGTTAGTTATTTCACTTTCTTGTTTAGCCCAATAATCTAATTTTTCTATATACCATTCATCATCCTTATATAAACTCATATGAATGTTATTTTCACTTGTTAACTTATATATTTTCTCAAAATTAGAAACATCAATTGCCTCACTAGCCAATACACTATTATCCTTATCTAAGATTAAAGCACCACTATAGCATATAATTGGTTCCTCTATTCCAAGTTCTTCTTGAAGAAACCTTATTCCTTTTGGCATTCTAGCTGAAACTAAAATTACAGGTATTTTCTTATTATTTGCAACTTTATTTATAGTACTTTTCACCTTTTCAGTTACTTCATGATTTGAATTTAACAAGGTTCCATCAATATCTAAACATATCATTCCAAATTTATCCATAGACTCATCCCCTAACTATTTATAATAAAACGTCAAATTACTTATAATTGCTTATTGAATTCAATATTTATAAGCAAATAAAACTCAATTTTATTCTCCTAAATAACACTACTTAAATTAATATGTTTTCTTTATATAATCACTAGACTTTTAGGATTAATTTTAATATTATGCAATTCCATAATGTTACTAAAAGAAGAAACCGATATTGGATCAACAATAATAATATCTGCCCGATCTAGGTTTAATCCTTTATAAAAGGCATCTTTTTCATACTTTTGATGTTCGGCAAGTAAAATAACCTTCTTAGCTCTTTTCACAATCTCCCCTTTAATATAAGCATCTTCTTCATTTTCATAATAAATACCATTACCTTTTATAGCTCCAGCTCCTATAAATGCCGCCTCAAACTCAATTTTGCTCAAATACTCATCATAATTCCTTCTATAGAAAAAGCGATTTTTCTTGTTAAATTTTCCATCAATCAAGTTTACTACAATACCATTCTTTTCCGAAAGTATATTAAAATTATCTATGGAATGAGTAAATATGGTCGCTTTTTTATCTAAAGATCTTGAAAGAAATTCAACACTAGTAGAAACATCAAAAAAATACGTTTTATTGTTATGAATAAATTTCATTGCCTTTTCAACAATCTTAGTTTTTTCATTAACATTTAATTTCAACCTCTCCTTATATGAAAATATATTGTCTTTATTAAAATTTTCATACCCTTCTTTCCCAATCATAAAATCACCCCTCATAAGTAATTATAAGTACATTTAATTATTTTTTCAATACTTATAAGCACTTTAATCATCATTCACCTAAAATACCTTATATAATAATTATTTAAAGAACTGAAACTTTACTTGAAACAATGTTATTTATTTGTCGTAAGTAAAAAAAGCAAATCTCTACAAATAGTTTACTATTTATAAAGACTCGCTCACCTATATTATTAAATCATATTATTTTTTAAGTCATCTTTTATAATCCTTCTCAATTTTAAGAAGCTTTTCCTTTATATTAAGACCACCAGCATATCCGACCAATTTACCATTAGCACCAATTACTCTATGACAAGGTATTATAATTGGAATTGGATTTTTATTATTAGCCATACCAACAGCTCTCGCCGCTTTCTCATTACCTACTATTTGGGCAATTTCACCATAACTCCTTGTTTCTCCAAAAGGAATCTCTTGTAGAGCACTCCATACTTTTCTTTGAAACTCCGTCCCCTTAGGTGCTAATGGTAAATCAAAACAATTCCGCTCTCCTTCAAAAAACTCTTCCAATTGTTTTATAGCTTTCCGTAATAACTCTGTTTCATTTCCTTCAACATTAAGTTCATCTTTGTTTACAAAACAAATTTTTGTAATTGCTGCCCCATTTTCCACTATACTGATTTTCCCAATTTTAGTGTTATAGTAATATACATTTTCCATAATACTCTTCCTTTTCTCAATATTATTTTTTTATATTACAATTAGAATAGGTGCTTCTTCACTCCTATTTTGCAAAAATTCTTTAATTATATAGTGAGAAATCCTGCTTATGTCACTAACATACCTGAACATACTTTTCATCTCTATATAAAAACTAATATCTTTTGATCAGACTAGAAACTTTTTTACTTAATATATTACCATAAAATTAAATTCAAAATAACCAAATAATTTTATAAAAAATTAATTATGTTATTTTGAACTTATATACCTTAATAATATATCTTCTATGAATAAAACCATATCAGAATAATTTCTTTAATTATAATTCTTATATTAAAATTAGTAAAAATATAATATAAACATTTAAATTTCTACTAATTTTTTACTGCAAAAAATCGGATTTTTGTATTGTACAACCTATAACAATATAGTATAATTATTATAGAAAATACTTAAGACTATGGTAGTCTTAGCAGTGTTATATATTAACTATGTTTAATTTATTAATTGAATAAGATTTTAGCAAAGGAGCTAGAGAATATTAAAATAATTCTTTAGCTTTTTATTTTTTTAATATGAATTTTTTGCCATATATGAATTTATATAGCAGAAACTTCTATGTGGCAATTTCTTATTTCTTGTTGACAATTTATCATTTATACTCTAAAATTTTTTTAAAATTATTAATGTTTTTAATTAGTTAATATTAATTTAAATAAATGTTGTGTATTCTGAAAGGGGATCTTATTAATGAACAAAATCAATGAAATTTTTGCTTCAAATGTATTCAGCGATGCTGTAATGAAAGAACGTCTTCCTAAAGCTACTTATAAAGCTTTAAAAAAGACAATTGAAAAAGGAACTACTCTTGAACCAGATGTAGCAGATGTTGTTGCAGCTGCAATGAAAGATTGGGCTGTTGAAAAAGGTGCTACTCACTTTACTCACTGGTTCCAACCTATGACTGGAATTACTGCTGAAAAGCATGATTCTTTTATAAATCCAACTTCTGACGGAAAAGTTATATTAGAATTCTCAGGAAAAGAATTAATCAAAGGTGAACCAGACGCATCTTCATTCCCTTCAGGAGGACTTAGAGCTACTTTTGAAGCTAGAGGATATACTGCATGGGATTGCACTTCACCAGCATTCCTAAAAGATGGTTCTTTATGTATACCAACTGCATTCTGTTCTTATAACGGAGAAGCTTTAGATAAGAAAACTCCATTATTACGTTCAATGGAAGCTTTAAACAAACAAGCTCTACGTGTTTTAAAAGCATTAGGTAATACTACTACTAAAAGAGTAATTACAACTGTTGGTCCTGAACAAGAATACTTCCTAATCGATAAGTCAATGTACGATGCTCGTAAAGACCTTATCTTAACAGGAAGAACATTATTCGGAGCAAAACCTTCAAAAGGTCAAGAACTTGAAGATCATTACTTCGGAACAATCAAACAAAGAATTTCTGATTTCATGAAAGAAGTAGATGAAGAACTTTGGAAGCTTGGAATTTTAGCTAAAACTAAGCATAACGAAGTTGCTCCTGCTCAACATGAGTTAGCTCCTATATTTAGCACAACAAATATATCAACTGACCATAACCAACTTACAATGGAAATAATGAAGAAAGTTGCTGCAAAACATGATTTATATTGCTTGCTTCATGAAAAGCCATTTGCTGGAGTAAACGGATCAGGTAAGCATAATAACTGGTCAATGGGTACTGATGATGGAATGAATCTTCTTGAACCAGGTAAATCTCCACACGAAAATCAACAATTCCTTTTATTCCTTTGTGCTGTAATAAAAGCTGTTGATGAATATCCAAGCTTATTAAGAGTATCAGCTGCTAATGCTGGAAATGATCATAGATTAGGTGCTAACGAAGCTCCTCCTGCTATAATCTCTATCTTCTTAGGCGATCAATTAGAAGATGTATTAGAACAAATTGAAAAGGGTCCAGCTACAAGTTCTAAGTCTGCAAGTGAATTAACTATTGGAGTAAATACATTACCTCCACTTCCAAAAGATGCAACTGATAGAAACAGGACTTCTCCATTTGCGTTTACTGGAAATAAATTCGAATTTAGAATGGTTCCATCTTCTGCTTCAATTGCCGGATGTAACTTTGTATTAAATACTATAGTTGCTGAAACTTTATCTGAAGTTGCAGATAAACTTGAAAAGGCTACTGATTTAGATGCTGAAATCCAAGCAATCTTAACTGATATTGTTAAGAACCATAAGAGAATTATATTTAATGGTAATGGATATTCAGATGAATGGGTTGCTGAAGCAGAAAGAAGAGGGCTTCCAAACATCCACTCAACTGTAGAAGCTGCTAAAGCTATGATAGATGAGAAGAATCAAGCTGTATTAGAAAAGCATGGAGTTTTAACTAGGGTAGAATCAACATCTCGTTATGAAATCACTTTAGAAAACTACAATAAAATTATAAATATTGAAGCTTTAACAACACTTGAAATGGCAAAACGTCAAATTATACCTGCTGTAATTCAATATACTACAAGTCTTGCTGAATCAATAAACACAATAAAGGCTACAGGTATAAATGTAGATATTTCAGTTCAAACTGAATCATTAACTGAAATTTCAACTTTATTAGCTTCATTAAATAAAAATGTTTCACTTCTTGAAAAAGCAGTTGAAAAGGCTGATAACTTCGAAGGTGATATATTCGATTTAGGAATGATGTACAGATATGAAGTATTTGAACAAATGAATACTTTAAGAGCTGATGCTGATAAGCTTGAAACTCTAGTAGACGAAGAGTTCTGGCCACTTCCAACTTATAGCGATATGTTATTCAACGTTTAATATAAAATCTTTATATAAAATGGAGCGATTCTTTTTAGAATCACTCCATTTTATATATTATTACTAAGTTAATTTATATAATGTTATTATTAGAAAAGCTAAATGCTAATGATATTCTTCCATAAAATGCCGCCAACATTTAATACAATCATATTTCATTTGCTAGTTATAAAATTGTATAGTGCTCCTATGAGATTAGCATCATTTCTAAACTTACAGCCAACTACATTAGGTAGTGGTAAATCATCAATTTCAAAACTCTTGTGATACTTGTCCACATTCCTCTTAATATATTGTATCAATATCTCTTGACTACTTATCCCTCCACCGATTGCAAATATTTCCGGATCTAATATACACTGTAAATTAAAAATTTGTACTGCTAGCTTATAAGTGAAATCATCTAAAATTTCAAGAATATCTGGATCGTTGTTATTTGCATATTCAAATATTTTATACCCATCTAATTCATCTGGCTGAAGACTTTTTACCTTTGCAACTTCATTTATCAATGCTTTAGAACCACTTATAGATCCCCAACACTCATCCGTGTTCTCAGTATTATTTACATTTGTATTTATAAAACTAAACTCACCTGCAAAGAAGTTTTTTCCTTTATGGATTTTCTTATTTCGAACTATTCCTCCACCTACACCTGTTCCTAGTACTATTACAACTCCATCATCGAAATCTTTTAAACTTCCTTTCCAAACCTCTGCTAAAGCTGCACATTTTCCATCATTCTCTATTGTAATCTTTGTCGGACATCTTTCTTTAAGAATTTTTACAATCTCTTTACCTTCATTATATGATAGTGCACCACCTGTATAAGCATAGCCTTTTTCACTATCTAATACTCCTGGCATACTTATAGCCATTCCTTCTATATCATCTTTATATATATCATAGATTTCGCCTATTACATCTATAAAACTTTCAATTTTATCAAGTGGTGTTGGTTTTTTACCCCTTTCAATAAACTCCAAATCCTCTGTCATCAGTGCATACTTAATAGAACTTCCACCTACATCTAACACTAAATATCTCATCTCTACACCTCTCATTATTATACTTAAAATTTAATTCACCCAAACTCTATGTCCTAATACTTACCAAAATAACGTTTACTAAAATAATCATAGCATAATGTTAAACCTCTTTCAATTCAAAGTAAGTAACCTCAAATCATCTCAATTACCAATAAAAAAGCTCTCTCAACTTTTCATTAAGATAGCTTCTTCATTCAATTATGCATTATATATGTTTTAAAAGAGATTAACCCATTAAAATTTATTCTAAACTATAGCACTGCTGAATAAATAATCTTTAAATATAAATTAAATTATTTAAAAGTTATATATTCCTTTCATTTCAACTTAGAAACTTTTCTAATTTAAGTAAATCTAAAATTGTTAATTCTGTTCATTTTATATTCTCTAGGCGTCATTCCAAATTTTTTCTTGAATATCTTGTAAAAGTATGTTGGATTCTCATATCCTACAAACTCAATTATTTCAATAATCGAATACTCAGTTAATTTGATTAATTCAACTGCTTTGCTTAACTTTTTTTCTTTCAATAATTCTTTAAAAGTCATTTTAGTATGTATCTTTATAAATTTGCTAAATTTATAATCTGGTTGATTTAATTTTTCTGAGAGTTCTAGCAGAGTAGCTGTACTATAAAATTCCTCTATGTATTTAAGACTCTGAATTATCAACATCTTCTCATAGTTATCCACAGAATATGTCTCTATATCCTGTGAATTTTTTACTAACTCCACTAATAAAAGCCCTACTAGCAATTTTATTGTCGCTTTTTCATTATCGAATTAGTATACAGCTCAATTATTATTTTTTCTAATAACTCTTGAATATTTTTTCTTTCAGAAGCTTTAAAATATAGATATTCTCCTTCATCATAATCTGTATAAATACTTCTATCTACAGAATTCTCTCCATTTAAAATTCTTAATTCTTCATCTGTCAGAGCAATCAGTTTATCATGAATTTCTTTTAACATATGTTAATTCTTTTTTTCATTATCTCAAGCTTCATCAAAGTATTCTCTTTTCCATCTTCATTTACTTGAGGAAGGATATACACTTCATGGAAATCGCCACTTATCTTAATATTATTCTTATTTATATAATCAATAATTTTATTATAATATTTCTTATTTTCAAAACATCCACCTTCAAAATATATTGTTATATACTCTCCCTCTGGTAAGACAATTGCCCTTCCTTCATTTTTTAACATTCTTACATAATTATTTGTCATTATATTCTTATAAACCATCTTTTCTTTTAACTCATCATAGGAAACCATTGAGGATAATTCATAACTTAATTTTTCTAGCTGATTTTCACTATTAGGCATTACTTTTCTATAATTAATTTCCAATTCATCAATAGTGGCTGAAACGCAATCATAACTTATATATTCCCTTTTTTCATTATATTTAATAAATATTTTATCAGTTTCATATTGAATAATTGAAGAAACTGTGTTTTTCATATACTCTAAGTGATTTTTTATTATTTCCATTTCTAATAGTTTATTTTCCAAAACCTCTTGCTGAAAATTTATCATATCAAGTTTTTCTTCCATAAAAGTGCTTCTACCCATTAATTTTTTTATTTCATTTAGGGATAATCCCAATGTCTTATAATATTTAATCACATCCATTTGAAAAAATTGTTCTATACTATAATACCTATATTGGCTTTTTTCACTAATGACCTTTGGTTTTAGCAAACCTATTTTGTCATAATATCTCAGTGTCTGAATTGATATGTTATTCAATTTTGACATTTCCCCAATAGAAAAATTACTCAATATTTATCCCCCTTGCCACCCTATACTGATATAGCTTTTTTTGTATTAGTTTTTGTATTAGTAACAATGTTTACTGCTAAAAACGTTAATATTTCTGAAAAAATCATACTAGCCCATATTCCATTTGTACCATAATAATGTGCAGCTAAAAATAAAATTACTGGCAAAAATACAAAAGATCTAAAAGCACAAATTAAGTTAGATAACTTTGGCATTTCTATAGATTGATAGTACATCGATGTGCTTAAATTTAATCCTGTGAAAAAATAAGCTAAATTAGTCATATTAAGTCCAATATACGCTATATTTATTAATTCCTTATCTGTTGTAAACAAACCTATAAGATTTTTTCCAAATATAAAGCATACTAAGGTAAACAATAAGTTTACCGAGACTGACGCTATTAGTGCAAACTTATAAAATGTAAACATCTTTTTTGTATCCCTAGCTCCAAAATAGTAACTTATTAATGGTTGGGCTCCTAAACTAACACCTAGAAGCATCATATAAATATTTGTAGTTATATAATTTATTATACTATATGACGCAATTCCTTCCTCTCTTATATAGATTCCTAAAACTATATTATAGAAGAATATTATTATCGAAAAGGCTGCTTCTGCAAAAAACGATGGAAAACCTATGGTAATAATCTCTTTAACCACTTTCATTTCCAGCTTCACATTTCCAAAAGTTAATTGACCTTTCTTCTTTAAAAAATGAGGCAGTATTATAGCTATTGTCGCTACTTGCCCAAGTCCAGTAGCAATAGCGGCGCCCCTAACACCCATATTTAAAGGAAATATAAATATATAATCTAATAATATATTTACCACTGTACCAGCTATCGTTGATATCATAGCTAACTTAGGACCTCCATCATTTCTAATGAATCCATTCAAAGTTATTCCTAACAAACTAGGTATACAAAACAATGAATAGTATCTCAAAAATTCTGCCGATAACTCCTTCAAATTTTCAGTCGCCCCCAAAAGAACTACTATGTACTCCGAAAAAACTATAAATACAAAACTAATAATACTACTTAATATTATAATTGATTTAAATGCTTGGCGAAAAATATATACTGCCCTTTCTTTATCTTTAGCTCCAAAGTTTTTAGAAACTAGAGCACCTCCGCCAACTGCAAACATTGTAGCTATTCCAAATAAAACTATTGTAGCTGGCATTGCAATTGCAACTGCTGCTAACCCCAAATCTCCTACACCTCGACCTACAAAAATACCATCTATAACTGTATATAATGACGATACAAACATAGCCGATGCTGATGAAATAGAGTATTTTAAAAACTTTTTAAACATATTTTTATCTTCCCTTTACAAACATATTTCCTAATATAAATTATAAAGTCTATAGTTGGAATAGAGTCAACCTCTTTATAAAAGAAGACTTGCCTAAAAGCAAGTCCTCTTTTATAAAATCACATCCATAATAATCTTATATCAATCCCAAATCAATATCTCCTTATTTAGAATTTAATTATGCATCCATTCTCATAAGTTAAAAGATTTCCTTACAAAAATTGAGCTTTCTAAATATATGTTATACACAATATCCCAATTCTACTTTTCTTTCTTAACTCTATAAACTAGAAATATTCCATAACAAACTAAAATAAGCGCTATTAATATCTTAATATCAAATATATTTTCTCCTAATATTAATGCTGATAACAATGTTCCAAATACCGGTATTAAAAAATTAAATACTGATATTAATCCTACTTTGTTATATTTTAATAATTGCGTCCAAACAGCAAAGGCTATTGATGATAGTAATGCCATATATATAAGTAGTAATGTTGATTTCGCTGTAAATCCTTCTAAGCTACCTCCTAATGCAAATCCTAATGCAGTAAGAAGAATTCCTCCTATAAATAGCTGAAAACCAGTTACTATCGAAGGTTCTTGAGTTTGCGTTATCTTCTTCCCATATATTGCAGACACAGCAAATATTATTGCAGCAATCATTATAAACCCCTCACCTTTAAAAGTGACAGATGTTCCTCCTAATGATTCTCCATTTAAATTAACAATTACTACTCCTATAAATCCAATAACGCATCCTATTATCTTATTTAAATTTAACCTATCATTCTTATATATAAAATGAGCTAGAATTATACTTACAAAAGTTCCTGTTCCATTTATTATAGATCCTCTAACCCCTGTAGTATATGACATTCCCACATAGAAGAATATATATTGAAGTGCAGTTTGAGTTAAACCTAATAAAGTTATCTGACCAAATTGCTTTCTAGTAAATTTAAATATAACTCTTTTTGATATAAGCTCAAATATGAGTATAAAAATACCTGCAAGTGTAAACCTATATCCGGCAAAAATTAATTTAGAGCCTACATCACTTATATTAAATAGTGAATATCCAACTTTTATAGCCGGATATGCACTTCCCCATAAAAAGCAACACAATGTTGCTAAAAGTACAATATTTTTTCTGTTAGTATAAACTTTTACTTCATCCATTTTATATGTTTCTCTCTCCCGCCTAATCATTGTAAGTAGTTCATCCAATCACTTTTTATTCCGCATTCATTCTAATTCTATCTAATACTTCCATAACTCGAATTGATTCATTTAAAGTTAAATAATCACTTTCAAGCTTCGACTCTTTTAAACAGTTATGAACTTCTTTAATCTCTGCATACATGTCATCAAATTCTATATCTTTTTCAATTGTATACGACTTGCCCGAATTTAGATTAACAACAGCTTTGTTTGGTCTATTATACATCGGAATCTCCATCCATCCCTTTGTTCCTCTAATAATAGCTGTCCTTTCTTTATTTCTATCAATTGCCCCTTCTACAGTTCCTATTACTCCATCTTCAAAAGAAAGTATTGCTTTAAAATAGGAATCGACTCCTGATTCATTTATATCCATGTAAGATTTGACACTTTTAACCTCTGAATCGATCATATCCATTACAAATGACAATGGATAAATTCCTACATCTAGTAACGCCCCACCTTGGTCTTTATCTAATAAATACGATCCCGGTTTAATGTTTTCTACATTATTGCAAAAATTAGCTTCTATAGCCGTTATATCTCCAATCTCTTTATTTCTTATCATTCTCTTAATATCACTAATTATCGGAACAAACCTTGTCTTCATTGCTTCCATAAAGAATGTATTATTTAACACAGCTTCTTTTTTTATTTCCTTCATTTCTTCCGAATTTATCCCTACAGGCTTCTCACAAAGCACAGCCTTTTTATGCTTTAAAGCTTCGATGGACCAGTGTTTATGAAAGCCGTGAGGCAATGCTATATATACAGCATCCACTTCTTCATCTCTTAATAATTCATTATAATTTTCATAAACTTTCTCGCAATTATACTTATCATAAAATTCATCACGTTTTTCCTTAGTTCTAGATGCTATAGCATATAGTTTACCTTCATTAGAATATGATAAACTCTTTGCAAATCTCAAAGCTATATTTCCAAGTCCTATAATTCCCCATCTAATCATTACTTTTCCTCCTTATTATAAACCTACAATTTTATTCATCTTTATTTATTAAAAATACTATTCTATATTACTATATCATACTCTCCATTCATACACGCTAATCGCTAGTACAAAAATATCCACAATACTTAGAACATATTAAATAATTATTAGTATGCAATCATATATTTCTTCCTATAAAAAATTTGTAAGCAGAAAAGTCTTAAGAATGAACATATTCATACTCTTAAGACTTTAAATTTAATTTATTATGTTAGCTATACTTCTGCTGATTCATCAATATCTTTCATAGTTAATGATATTCTCTTTCTCTTTTCATCAACTTC
>Ga0183101_1000044_pt12 | contig 22686 bp, 32 predicted proteins | sample Biomet3_FD_127790 | JGI IMG/M metagenome (GOLD analysis project Ga0183101, IMG submission 127790) | Microbial communities from bioreactor (seeded with sewage sludge) at LBNL, California, USA - Biofuel metagenome 3 | ecosystem: Engineered > Bioreactor > Anaerobic > Unclassified ...
GCGGGGGGACGGGCAGGGGGCGGGGCAGGGGCGGGCGGGGGCGCGGGCAAGGGCCCGGGTCTCCGGCGAGGAGCGGGAACGGCGGCGGAAGCTGCTGGACGGACTGGAGCTGCCGGGGGACCCCGGCCTGACGTGCGGGAGAGGGACGGAGAGGTGAGATGGGAAAAACTTTTCGGCCGGGAGGAGAGCGGCTATGAGCGAGAATTTGCCACATTCTGGAATTCAGACGTGATCACGGCGCTCAGCAACGGGGCGGTGGAGATGCGGACGGCGGTGCTCCCGTGGATGCCCGAGTGGACGGAGCTGAAGCTCTATCCCTGGCTTCAGGAGAAAGATCACCTGGCGCGGCTTCCGGAGGGAAAGACATTCTTGCTGCTGACCGACCGGGGGATGGGGCGGGACTTCCTTTCAGCCGGGGCGGCCGCGAGGTATACCGCGCCGACGGCTATGTGATTTGCGAGTATGCCGGCGCAGCGGCGCTGTACGGGGCGCTGGCGGAGAAACCGTGAAAGGGACGGCCTGAGGCAGAGAAGAAACGTTTGAGCCGGGGGACTGGACAATATGCTGTCCAGTCCCCCGGCTTTTGACTGCCGGACGGTAAAAGAGAAATCATAAAACAGCAAAAAATACAGATCAGAAAAGACTCGCAAAAAAAGATTAAATCTGTACAAGCCTTGCCCCACAATTCTTTTTGTGCTACACTTAATCCAAAAATAGTCGAAAACAGTCGAAAAAGATTGAAAAGGGTCAAAACAGTCCGGAAAAGGGCTGGGAGCGGCAGGAGATGCTTTCGGCGGGAAAATGCCGCGCAGGAAAGAGAGAATGCCGGACGGCGGACGCGCCGGCGGCGGGCACGGTTAAAACTGCCTGATGGAAAGCGGCGTTTCAAGGGCCGCAGAGAGAATCCGCTGATCCTGAACATCCGGTTTGGGAGGGATGCTGACTATGAAAGAGCGGTATATCGGCAGCGTTCGCTTTTTCAAAAATCTGATTTTTCTGATGGTGATCGTGGGGATCACCGTACCGACAGTCCTGGCGGTGCGCTATCACAGCGCCCTGAACGAGTCCAGAGCAAATACCGAGCAGCTCAAAAAGCAGTGCTCCACCTTGCAGGAGGAGACGAATAACAGCGCTTCCAGCGAACCGGGACTCTCCCAGTTTTTGACCGCTGATCCCGGAGCGGACGCGCCCGCCTATCAGACGCTGTATCCTGACTTTTATGCGCCCGATCCGCTGACGGCGGACGAAAGTGAGGACAAGACTGCGTTTCTGACCTTCGACGACGGACCTTCCGCCAGGACGCCGGAGATCCTCGCCACACTGAAAAAGCAGAATGTCAAGGCGACTTTCTTCGTGGTGGGAAAGACGGACGAGAAGTCCCTTCAGGCGATGAAGGACATCGTCAGCCAGGGCCATACCCTGGGGATGCACTCTTACACCCACAACTACAAGCTGATCTATGCGTCCGTGGATGCGTACCTCGCGGATATGTACAAGCTCTTCTGCCTCATCCGCGATACCACCGGCACCACGCCGGAGGTGTTCCGAATGCCCGGCGGGTCCATCAACGGGTACGATTACAGAGTCTACCACGAGATCCTGACGGAGATGCTGCGCCGCGGTTTTGTTCCCTGCGACTGGAACCTCTCCAGCGGCGACGCCACCGGTCACACCATTACCAAGGCCGAAATTTTGCGAAACGTGGTGGGGAAGGCGGACAGCGTCAACCGCGGATTCGTTTTGATGCACGACGCGGCGGACAAAACCGCCACGTCGGCGGCCCTCTCCGACATGATCGACGGACTGCGGGGCAAGGGCTTTACCTTTCAGCGCCTGACGGGGAAGGTGAAGCCGGTGCTGTTCAACTACACCGACTATATCGGGTAATTCTCCGGACCCGAAGCAGCTGCTTTTTTCGGGGTCCGCATTCTGATTTTGGGAGGAAGAAATCTGATGAGCGAAAGTGAAAAACGGGACGGCAGTATTTTTGAGAGCCTGCTGCGCGGGGGCGGAGCTGCCGCACAGCAGACAGAAGCTGTGAACACCACGACGTATCTGGCGCCCGGCACCTTTATGGTGGGCAAGCTGAAGGCCCCCGGAGACGTTGAGATTGCCGGAGATTTTAAGGGAAGCGTGACGGCCGGCGGCAACGTGATTATTCACTCCAACATCAACGGGGACGTCACCGCCGCCCGCACGGAGCTGGTGGACTGCAAACTCACCGGCGACATCCGCTCCTCCAGTTCCGTGGCCATCAGCGAAAAATCCGCGGTGGAGGGCAATGTCTACGGAACGGAGCTGGTCTGCTCCGGCAAGATCAAGGGCGACATCCAGATGAATGGGAACAGCGTCTTTCAGGGCAGCGCGGTGGTGGAGGGCAACATTACCACCGGCACTATGTCCGTGGAGCGCGGCGCGGCGATCACCGGCTCTTTGGCGATGGGCGTCTCCGGGAAGGACGCCGGCGGCGCCGGAAAAGCGGGCGTCCAGAACTGAAAGCCCACAGGGACAAAACCTGTATCTTATAATGAAAAGCGGCGGGAAAGAGCCTTTTCCCGCCGCTTTTTGCCGTCTGAGGACCGAAGAGACACCAAGCGGACGGATGCCGGTTTTACATCACCCATATTTTTTATAGGAAAAGGAGAAAATAATTGCGGAAGCCTATTGACAAATTAACTGTAATCAATATAATTACAGATACAACCGAGGGCCGCACAGGCGGCCTCAAAATCAAAAAAAGAGGTGAGCGCAGATGAGACTGATGGGAAAGATCCTGGCACCCGCGCTGGCGGCGTGCATCCTTTTGAGCGGCTGTGCCGGAGCGGGGACGGGCGGAACGCCCGCCGCCGGAGCGGAGGCTTCCGCCTCCGCTGCCGCGGGAAGCGCGAAGGTGAAGAAGCTGACGGCGGCGGAGGCCCACGACCGCATGACCAGCGGAGATCCGGTGGTGATTCTGGACGTCCGCACGGCGGAGGAGTATGCGGCGGCGCACATTGAGGGCGCGATCCTGCTGCCCAACGAGCAGATCGGGGACACGGCGCCGGCGGCGCTGCCGGTGAAAGACGCCGAGCTTCTGATTTACTGCCGCAGCGGAAACCGCAGCGCGCAGGCCGCCAAGAAGCTGACGGGCCTGGGGTATACGAACGTGAACGATTTCGGCGGGATCAACGACTGGACCTTTGGGACGGTCTCAGGCGCCTGGGAGGAAAAAGCGGGAACACTGGCCTCCTTCCGCACCTCCGACCTTTTCGGCACGCCGGTGGACGAGAGCATTTTCAGCGGCGCAAAGCTCACCATGCTCAACGTCTGGGCCACCTTCTGCGGACCCTGCATTCAGGAGATGCCGGAACTGGGCGAGCTGAACAAGGCTTACAAAAGCAGGGGCGTACAGGTCGTGGGATTTGTGGCGGACGCGGCGGACGGAGACGGTTTTGTTTATATGTCGCAGGTGCAGACGGCCCGGAAGCTCGTAAGTCAGACCGGCGCGGACTACCGGCATCTGCTGCCGTCGAGCGATCTCTATACCGCACCCACCGTGCAGGTTTCCGCGGTGCCGACCACGTTTTTCATTGACAGCAAGGGCAATGTGGTGGGGGAGCCCTATGTCGGCTCCCGCAGCGGCAGCAGCTGGGCTGCCATTATTGACGGCCTGCTGGCCGAACAGGGGGCGTGAGAGGTGACAGGAGAATTTTCCGTGGCGGTTCACGGGCTTGTGTATCTTCTCCACGTAGGGCGGGCCGCATCCAGCCGCGAGCTGGCGGACAACATCTGCACCAATCCCGCCCGCGTGCGGAAGATCATGGGCGAGCTGCACCGGGCGGGACTGCTGTCTTCCCGCGAGGGACGCGGAAAAGGCGGCTACCGAGCCCTGCCGGAGAGCGGCGAGATCACGCTGGAGCAGGTGCTGGACGCCGTCGGCGAGCCGGCGGTGCCTGCCGCATGGCGGACCGGAGACATGGACCGGGAGTGCCTGATCTCCTCCGGAATGGGGAAGATGATGGACGGCCTGTGCCGGGAACTGGACGGGCTGTGCCGGGCGCGCCTGGCGCAGATCACCGTCGGCGCGGTGTGCGCGCAACTGTTTGAGGAGAAGCCGGATTCCGCGGCGGACGATTCATAATGGACCGGGCGGCCGCTGACTGCGGCACAGTTTAATCCAACCGAACTTACAAAACGGCGGCTCTTCCGCGGAGAGCGGAGGCGGCCGTGATCGTCGAAGCGCCGGAGATCAGGCGCGGAAAGGAATTCGATCATGACAAAATACGATGCGATCATCATCGGCTTTGGAAAAGGCGGCAAGACGCTGGCCGGAATCCTCGCGGGAGAGGGAAAGCGCGTGGCGCTGGTGGAGCGGTCAGCGGCCATGTACGGCGGCACCTGCATCAACGTGGGGTGCATCCCCTCCAAGTCCCTTGTGACCAGCGCCGCGGAAGCCGAACGCCACGCCGGCGAGCCCTTTGAGGTCCGGGCGGAGGTGTACGCCCGGGCGATCCGGGAAAAGCGCCGGGTGACAGCCTTTTTGCGCGGAAAGAACTACGACAAGCTGGCCGGACGGGCAGAGATCCTTCTGGGCGAGGCGTCCTTCCTCTCCCCCAGCCGGGTGCGGGTGCAGACGGCGGAGGGAGCGGTGGAGATCGAGGGAGACAGGATCTTCCTCAACACCGGGTCCCGGCCGGTCGTAAAGGAAATCCCCGGGCTCAGGGACAATCCTCACGTCTATTTCAGCGAGACGCTGATGGACGAGGAGCGGCTGCCCCGCAGGCTGGCGCTCCTGGGCGCGGGCTATATCGGCATGGAGTTTGCCTCCATGTACGCGGGCTTCGGTTCGGAGGTGACGGTGCTTCAGGACAGTACGACGCTGCTGCCGAAGGAGGACGCGGACGTGTCCGCGGAGATCCGCGCCATTATGGAGCGCAGGGGCGTCCGGTTTTTGATGGGAGCCAGGACCCTGCGGCTGGACGGCGGACGCGTGATCTACGAGCTGGACGGCCGGGAGGAGACGCTGGAGGCGGACGCAATCCTGATGGCGACCGGACGCGCCGCCAACACCGAAGGACTGCATCCGGAGGCTGCGGGAATCGCTTTGACGCCGCGCGGCGCCGTTCAGACGGACGAAAAGCTGCGCACGACCGCGCCCAACATCTGGGCGATGGGCGACGTGGCCGGCGGACTTCAGTTTACCTACATTTCGCTGGACGACAGCCGGATCGTGCTCTCGCAGCTCAGCGGAGGAAATCGGACCACCGCGGACCGGAAAAACGTGCCTTACAGCGTGTTCATGGACACGCCCCTGTCCCGCGTGGGACTGACGGAGCGCGAGGCCCGGGAGAACAATCTGCCGGTGCGGGTGGTGAAGCTGCCCACCGCCGCCGTGCCCAAGGCGCAGGTGCTGCGCCGGACCGAGGGCTTTTTGAAGGCGGTGATCCACGCTGAGACCGGAAAGATTCTGGGCGCGGCTCTGCTGTGCCCCGAGTCCTATGAGATGATTAACACGGTGAAGCTGGCGATGGATCTGGGGGCGGACTATACGGTGCTGCGGGACCAGATCTTCACCCATCCCACGATGTCCGAGGCCCTGAACGACCTCTTTGCCCTGTGAGACGGGGGCTCGGATTTGCACTTCTCGCGGCGGCTGCCGTACTGATCGCCGTGGGGGCGCGTCTGGGCCAGCCGGAGGAGGTGCTCCGCAAGGCGGCCACTGTCTGCCTCGAATGCATCGGAGTGGGGTGATGCGATGCGTGAGGGAAAGAGGCATCTGATCCAGGCGCTGACGGCGCTGGCCTACAACGCCCATCTGCCGGGCTTTGCCAACGCGAAAATCTGGCAGGGAGGCTCCAAACGGGTGTGCGTTCCGGGACTGAACTGCTACTCCTGTCCCGGCGCGCTGGGCGCGTGTCCGGTGGGTTCCCTTCAGGCGGCCATCAGCGGAAGCCGGCCCAGCTTCCCTTATTATGTAGTGGGGATGCTGGCGGCGTTCGGAGTGCTTTTTGGGAGGCTGGTGTGCGGATTTCTGTGCCCGTTCGGACTGGTGCAGGAGCTTTTGCACCGCCTGCCGGGGAAGAAGGCGGCGGTTCCGCCGCGGCTGGACCGGCCGCTGCGCGGGGGAAAATACGCCGTGCTGGCCGTGCTGGTGATCCTGCTGCCGCTGCTGGCGCGCGGCCCGTACGGCGTGGGGGACCCGTGGTTTTGCAAGTACGTCTGCCCAGCCGGGACGCTGGAGGGCGGGATTCCCCTGCTTGCGGGAGACGCAGGCCTGCGGGGCCTGGCGGGAGCGCTGTTCTCCTGGAAGCTTGGGGTGCTGATCGCCGTGCTGGCGGCCTCAGGCGCGCTGTACCGGCCGTTTTGCAAGTATCTTTGTCCGCTGGGGGCGCTGTACGGACTTTTTAACCGCGTGAGCTTTTGCCGGATGGAGGTGGACCGCTCCCGCTGCACCGGCTGCGGAAACTGCGCCCGGGCCTGCCCCATGCAGGTGGACGTGCTGCGGAATATCAATTCCGCAGAGTGCATCCGCTGCGGCGCCTGCGCCGACGCCTGCGGCTCTGAAGCCGTCCGCTGGCGGTTCGGAGGAGCCGGGAGAATCGACGAAAAAAAGGAAGCAACCTGAAAAAGCAGCAGCCGCCCTGGAACAGGGCAGCTGCTGCTTTATGCCTTTTTGGAAAAAGCGGCCCGCGTTGCACGCCGGCGTGCAACTTTTGCCGCCCGCCGGCCCTTCATTGGGGGAACGAAAGGAGACGGATGAAAGATGGATCGAACCTGCAACAGCGAACAGCGGCGGCTGTTCTGCCGCGCGTTTCTTCAGACCATGAACCCGGAGAGGGCGGCGGCGGCCGCGCGGGTGAAGGATGGCTACGTCATGCTGCGGGACCGGACGGTGCAGACCCGCCTGGAGGAGATGCGCGAGGCGGTGGGGGCCCAGATCCTGCGGGAGGACGCCATTCGGCGGTTGTGCGAGCTGGCGTTCGGCCGGGCCAACGACGCGGTCCGGCTGGCTCTTTCCCGGGAAGAGGCCGGGGTGGAGATGGAAAAACTGGACCTCTCCGCTGTGGCGGAGTTCAAGGCGACGGACAAGGGCGGCGTGGAGATCAAGTTCATCGACCGGGTTCGGGCTTTGGAGGTCCTGTGCGGCCTCCTTTCCGGCAATTCCGGGAACACGGGCGCCAACGAGTTCTTTCAGGCTTTGGAGGAAGCCGGAGAGCAGCAGTAGGGGGCGTTGGAACGGAAACAATCAGACGATTTTCACCTAAGCAGCGACAGGTGCTGACCTGGTGGTGCGGCGAGGACGAGCGATATGAGGCCGTGATCTGCGACGGCGCGGTCCGCAGCGGAAAGACCCTTTCCATGGGCCTCTCTTTTTTCTGCTGGGCCATGCGGCGGTTCGACGGCCGGCAGTTCGCACTTTGCGGCAAGACCATCTCCGCCCTGCGCAGAAATCTTTTGCAGGAGCTTTTGCCCCAGCTGGAGCGTTTGGGCTTTCACTGCCGGGAGCGGCGGGCGGAAAATGTGCTGACCGTGCGCTTCGGGAACCGGGAAAACCGGTTTTGCCTGTTCGGCGGGCGGGACGAGTCCAGCGCGGCGCTGATTCAGGGCAGCACCTTTGCCGGCGTCCTTTTGGACGAGGCGGCCTTGATGCCCCGCAGCTTTGTGGAACAGGCCTGCGCCCGATGCAGCGTCAGCGGCAGCAAGCTCTGGTTCAACTGCAATCCGGACGGGTTAACAAATATAAGTAGCAAATATTAGAAAGAGAATTTTATGCCTCTATCTGGATATACTTGGATGGCTTTTATACACATAAGCCAGAACTGGCGCTGCTCTTCCCGCGTCATATCCGCGTAAAGCCTTCCCCAGTTTTCAATAAAAACGTCCTGCAGCGCGTGAATGTCCGGCCCAGGATCAACCGCGCTTTGCTTCCGGTCAAGCTCGTCAAGCTGGGCGGAGAGATTCTCATAGTCGCGCTTATACGCATCCATCTCTATCAAGTCGTTGATGTATAGGTCTTTCAGCCGGTCCAATTTGTGCCGAAGCTTTGCGATTTCAGCCGAATAGCTCGGAACGGCTGCCTCTGCGCCCTTCTCAACGCTTTTGATTTGCAGCGCCCGAAACTGGTCATCAATGTTTTCGAGCAGGTACTTTTCAATGTCCGTCTCCGAAATGTTTGCCCGGTTCCCACAGGACTTATCCCGATAGTGGAGCGTGCAGTTATACTCAATCCGGCTTCCATGGTGCATCCGCGCGGCCATCCGGTGCCCGCACTCCCCGCAAAAACAAATTCCAGAAAAAAGGTAGGTGCGGTTCCGCGTGGTTTTTCGCGCGACATTTCGGCGCTGCGCGATGATGTCTTCGTGCTGCTTTTTTGAGATATAAGCCGGGCTCATTCCCTCAATCCCTCCAAACTCCCCGTAGTAGGCCGGGCTCCGCAGCAGCTTATCTGCTGTCCAATAGGAGAGCTTTACTCCGTGCAGCCGCTGCACATAATCGATTGACTTCGAGATGGACCGGATCGACAAATATTTTTCGTAAAATGCCTCTACCACCGCTTCCGTTTCCGGGTCCTTGACTACCTTCTTGCCTTTGATGCAGTAGCCAAAGGGAACGTGGCCGGTTACCGGCTCCAGCCGCCGCCTTTTCCCGTCAAAAATGGTTTTTATCCGCTCGGAGGTTCGATCAGCCTCGTCCTGGCTTACGGAAAGCATGATATTGACCTTCAGGCGTCCCGAAGCGGTGGTGGTGTCATAGTCCTCAAAGATCGTTTTCCAGCAAACGTGATTCTCCTCCAGGACCTCCTGCACCTTGTAATACTCCGCGACGTTGCGGAACCACCTGTCGAGCTTCGTAAATACGATCAAGTCAATTTTCCCGGCCCGCACGTCTTCAAGCAGTTTTTGCAGCACAGGCCGTGTCGAGGCTTTTTTTCGCGCGGAAAACGCGGCGTCCGTATACTGTCCCACGACGATCACGTCGGACTGGGAGGAGGCCCAGCGCGTAAGGTCGGAGATTTGAGTCTCGATCGACAGACCGTGTATTTTCTGCTCCTCCGTGCTGACGCGGCAATAGAATGCCACTCGCTGCATTTCCTTACCTCCCGGTCGAGATGCCAAAATGCCGCCCAAGCGGGCGGCGTTCTGGACGATTGTTACTTGGCATTTTCTCAGCGGTGTCGGATTCCGACACCATATTCGTTACAGATAGCGGCTTAAAACCGCGATGAGTGAATCCTTGTACTGACTCAAGTCATAGATGTCCTGCAAGATAAATTTCGTATCCTTTTTGTTTTCATCCGGGATAATCAACGTTTTCTGGGCTTCGGTCAGGCGCAGCCGACAGATCCACTTGCGCGAGTTGCCTTTGTAGAGGATGTTGATGTAGGACTCGGTGTCTTTGTAAGTAATATCATGTATATCTGCGACGTCTGCCAAAAGGTTTTTGACGATGAAGTAAGCCTCCAACTCCTCCTCGGTTGTGACGATATTGGGAGCATGGCTTTCAGGCGTCTGAGTTTCGTCTTGGCTCACCGAGACGGGGTCGGCGGCTTTGGGCTCCGGAAGCGTGACATTTCCGCCGGCTCCAAGGGCCGTTTTGATCTTATCGTTCATCAGCTCACTGATCAACTCGTTTAGAGCTTTTTTTAGAATGGGGCGGAATTTTTCAATAACATTCTGCGTTTTCTGCCCGGAGTAGCAGGCCTGGAGAAAAAGCCGCGTGAAGTCGTCCGACGGCTCCGACAGCTGTTCTGTAAAAATTCCTTTGAAAGCATGCACATACTTCAGCTCAGCGGCTGTACTGAAAATGGAGTTGATATCAAAATCGGATTTGCAGAATTTTTTCAGTTCGGGCACCTGATTGTCCCGGATGTCAAGGATATTGATGGTCAGAAACGGATCATCGTCCATTTTGTTGGAGTTTTCAAGATCAGTATAGAAACGATAGTTGATCCCGTTCGTCAGTATTGCAAATTTCGCGGAAGTCGTCCCAAAGTAACGAAAAAGCTGCGAGTCATGCTTGTCAAGAGGCTCAGACGCTGCCTTGCACTCGACGAGGATGACAGGAGCGTCGTTTTGGATGATGGCATAGTCAACTTTTTCGCCCTTCTTAATTCCCACATCTGCCGTGAACTCGGGGGTGAATTCTTGCGGGTTAAAAACGTCATATCCGAGCATCGAGAAAAACGGCATAATGAGGGCGGTTTTCGTAGCCTCCTCTGTCTGTACGGTATCCTTTAAGGTCTCCGCACGCTTTGCAAACTGCTTGATCTGATCGATGAAATCCATCATATACCCCTCCTCAGTTAAAATTTTCCCCGGAGTTCGATGACTTTCCCGAAGATCCTGACGGGAAGATCTTCCTGCTCCTGCGGGCTGTAATGCATCGCCTGAAAGGCCGGATTGTTGGGCAGGAGCCAAAGGCTCCCGTCCGGCTCTTTTTTTATGCGCTTGACCGTGGCGCTGTCTCCGTTGACCAGGATGACCGCCACGTCTCCGGTCTCTGCATCTTCCTGGCGGCGGACGATCACCACGTCGCCGTCACAGATGCGCGGCTCCATGGAGTGCCCCTTGACCCGCAGCCCAAGAATATCGCCTGTCGCTGCGACATCTTTGGACACTTCCTCATAGTCGATGATGTTTTCCACGGCCAGCAGCGGCTGACCGCCGGCGACGTCGCCCAGGACCGGGACCATGACGCCGTTAGGGGAGGTAGGTAACGGCTCGGGAGAATCATTTCCAAGCAAATAATCAACTGATACTCCGAAAAGTTCGGAGAGGCGAGCCAAGGACACATTGTCGATTCTATTGATTCCGTTTTCCCAGCAGGAATATCCGCCCTGCCCTATGCCAATATATTTTGCAACTTCAACCTGCGTCAAGCCCTTTGCTTTTCGGGCCTCTTTCAGTCTATTCATTACGTCACCACCAAAGCAATAATATCGTCAGAAGAAATATTATTCAATCCAGAAATATTATTAGCGATATTTTCAAGATATTATTATTGACAATTATAAAAACTGTGATATATTTATTGCCATAAGCGATATTATTATTTTGAGCGATATTACACTGAAAGGAAAAGCAAGAAAGGAGGCAATTTATGAAAATCAAAGAGCTGCGGAAAGCCGCGAATCTCAATCAGGTGATGCTTGCCGAACGCATGGGCGTCACGCAGTCTACCGTTAGCAGCTGGGAAACCGGAAGCGCAATGCCGGCGGCCTCTACGCTGCCGAAGCTGGCGGACTTGCTCGGATGCACCATCGATGATCTGTACGGACGCTCTCGGGAGAGCGCATAAGGAGGATTTTTATGCCGGAGGAAACCGCAAAAAGGGCTTACGCCTTTATGGTTAAGTGCTGGTACGAGAAACGGGGATTTCCCGTGACGAACGTTCAGATCGAGCGGGTGGAGTCGGATCAAAAAAGCGCCCGGAGAAGCAAATCGTCCACTCCATCTTGTCACTATACTACCAGCATCGGAGGCATTCAGCCATGACGGATCGAGGCAAAAGCATCTATAAGATCTGCCGGGAGCAGGCGGGCTATACCCAGGAGAGGGCGGCGGAGCTTCTTCCCTGCTCGGTGCGCGCGCTGGCCCGGTATGAGGCCGGAGAAGTTTCTGTTCCGGACGACCTGGCGTACCGGATGGTGAGACTCTACAACAGCCAGTTTTTGGCGGTGGAGCACTTACGGCAGATCAGCCAGGTGGCGCAGGATCTTATCCCGGCCGTGGACGAATGCACGCTCCAGACGGCAGCAATCCGGCTCGTGAACCGGGTGCTGCGCTTTGCACGGGACCACCGCGATCAGCAGCTGATGGAGATCATCGAGGATGGCGTCATTACGCCGGAGGAGCAGCCGCTGATGGGAGATATCGTGCGAGATATTACAGCGATCGTCAGCGCCTGCACCGAAGTCAGAATCACCGCCGCGAAAGGAGACATTCAGCGATGAAAGCGCAAAAAAAAGAACCGCCCCGGGCTGGCACCCGAAGCGGTTCGGTCCAAGGACTTGCGTCCGAGAACGATTGCAAAATTATTATAACACAGTATTCACGGAAAGCGCAAGCCCAATTTTCGGGGGAGGAGGCGCTGGATGTGAGCTGGACGGAGCTTGTGCTTTGCACCATCGGCATCGGCTGGTCAGTGGGCCGGCTGTTCCGGCTGGTGGACTATATCGACGGGAGAAAGGGGCTGCGGAAGGATGCCTGAAATTACGAAAGAGCGCCTGAGAGATATGGAGGATAGCTGGAATTTTGAGACCAGCGACCCGACTACGCAGGAGTGGCGGGATGATCTTACGCCGGAGGAGGCAAAGATTGTTGCCGACTGGGATGGCATCTACACATCCGGACTACGCGCAATCACCAGAGATATCATGGTCCTTTACCGGGAGGGCGAGCGCAATGGCTGAGAGCATTATCCGCGGAAAACGACAGGGCTTTACAGTTCTGTACAACTCCGTGCTGATGGACAATCGGCTGGATCTGAAGACCAAGGGCCTGTTTGCCATTGTACAGTCCTTCCCGGATGACTGGGAATACAGTGTCAGCGGACTGGCTGCACGGGTCGGAATTGGACGTGATGGAATCCGCGCCTGCCTCCACCAACTGGAGGAGGCAGGCTATCTTTTGAGAGAGCAGCCGCACGGAGAACACGGCCATTTTGTACGGACTACATTTGTTTTCCAGGATCAAGCACCGGTTAAAAAGTCACCGTTGACTGAAAAACCGTCAACGGTTGAGCCGTCAACGGTTGAACCGTCGCCGGTAAATCCGACACAAGTAAATAAACACTTAAGTAAAGAAACAAAAGAGATAACCCCCATACCCCCAGCGGGGGATACCGATCCGGATCTGTTTGACCGCTTCTGGGCGGCCTATCCCCACAAGGCCGGAAAGGAGCCGGCGCGGAAAGCGTGGAAACGCCTGAAGCCGGACATGACCCTCTGCCGCACGATGTCCGCAGCGCTGGAGCTGCAAAAGCAGTCGGAGAGCTGGCAGAGGGAGAATGGGCGTTTTATCCCCATGCCGGCGACATGGATCAACCAGCGTCGGTGGGAGGACGAGATATCACCCCAGACCTCAGCTCCGCATACGCCGGAGCCGGACGATGGGCAAAGGGGGCGGTTTCTGTGAGCGAAAATGCATTCGTTCATCCGGACGCCGTTCTGTCTCAGACGCTTCTGGATGCCCAGTGCGGCGTGCTTGGGGCCATGCTGATCGACCCGGATACCGTTGGCCCTACGCTGAGTCGCGTGCAGGCGTCTGACTTCACGGTCAAGCAGTACAGGACGATTTTTCAGGGCATACAGGCCCTGTTCCGGGACGGAAAGCCGGTGGACGGAATCACGGTGCGCGGTATCATCGGAGACAGCTTCACTGGAATTTTAACGCAGCTGATCGACAGGACGCCCACCTCTGCCGCCATCGACGTGTACACCGACCTGCTCAAGCGATCCGCTATGCTCACTCACCTTCGTGACCTGGGCGCGGAGCTGGCCGAGGCCCAGACCGCCGAAGATGCACAGGCGCTGCTGGATAAGGCCATGCGATTGCAGGTCGGAAAGCCGGACGTGCAGTCCCTAACATTCGCCCAAGGCTATGAGCAGTTTTATGACCGGCACAACGGAGAAACCGCCGTGGAGTTTCTGGACTGGGATTTGCCGCAGCTTAACAGCGTGATAAAAGCCGAGTGCGGGAACATTATCATCATCGGAGCTTATACAGGAGATGGAAAGACGGCTTTTGCCCTACAATGCGCTGCGCGCTTTGGTCGGCGGCACAACGTCGGATATTACAGCTTTGAGTCTAAAAAAGAGCGCCTTTATGATCGTCATGTGTCCAGGACGGCAATGATTAGCAGCAGTAAAATTACTGCAAATGCGTTGGACGAGAGTGACTACAAAGAGTTGATTGAGCTTAAGAACCCTCTGTCGGATCCGAAGGTTACGATCATAGACGCTGCCGGTATGACAGCCATGGATATTATCGCAAGCAGCCAGGCGAATCACTATGATATTGTCATTGTAGACTATCTCCAGCAGGTGGAGCAGCCGTCCGGTCCTTACATGAAGGACTTTGAACGCGTTACCGAAGTTTCGAGAGAGCTGCAAAGATTTGCCGTTCGCACAGATACGGCTGTTATTTCTCTTTCACAGCTATCCAGACCTGACAAAGTGAAAGTCAAGTACAAGGGCGATGACGGGGAATGGCATATACGCAGTATCACACCACCTCCGACAATTGGAGACTTACGCTCATCCGGGCAAATCGAGCAGGATGCTGATGTCATTCTGCTGATGTGGCGTGAGGACTATGAAGTCAAAGAGTCCCCGCGAATCATACAGGTGGCTAAGAATAGAAATGGAGAAACGCTGGACAAGGTAAGGTGCCATTTTGACGGAGATTTGCAGACCTTTTCCCGCATCGCTCCCGGAAGCGAACCGCCAGTGCGCATGGCGGCCCCGCAATCCCCCCAGATGCGCATTTCGGACATCACCAGCCCGGCCGAGGTGGCCAAGGCCGCTGAGATCTTCCCAGAGGAGGACGGAAAATGCAAGTAGGAGAGCCAATTGACTTCTCACCGGACGCTTTCAGCGTGGCGATCGACTGCGCGGGCGGAGAGCGGATCAAGCATCCGCAGGTGCTGCACGGCTATATCGAGTACATTCACCCGGATGGGCGGTATTACGTAGCAGCCGCGCATCTGAATGGACATGTGATCCGGGAAGCATACAAAATCACAAAAGAGGTGTGACATGAAAACGATTGCATTTATGAACTTCAAGGGCGGCGTTGGCAAGACCATCACGACCGCCACGGTGGCTTACATCCTGGCACAGAGATACGGAAAGCATCTGCTTCTGATCGACGCCGACAGCCAGGGGAACTTAAGCCAGTACATCGGAGTCCCGGCGGAGGAGGGGAACAGCACGCTGGAGCTGCTGGAGTCCGGCGCCGGATACTATCCCGACTTCGTCACTCCCAGCAAGTATCCGAACATCGATATCATCCCGGCTGGGCTGAGCCTGATCAGCGCCGATATTGACGCTTTCCGCCTCGGCCGGTGTAACCAGCAGTCGATCGCGGATCTGCGCGACGCGATCGAGGATGACGCATCCAGCCCGGCGCGACGGCCGGAAGATCCCCCGGCCTATGACGCTCTGCTGATCGACTGCCCGCCGGCTATGACGGCGGCATGCGCCGCGGCCCTGACGGCGGCCGACGAAGTGATCATCCCGGTTCGGATCGACGCTTTTTCAACGGGCGGGATGTCCGAGCTTATGGCGCAGCTGGCCAATATGAGGAGAATCAACGACCGCCTGCGGCTCCGCGGCGTGCTGGTGACCCAGTTCACGCGGACCCGGGAAGAGCGGGACACGCTTGAGTATCTGCGCGGCCGGAAGGATATGCCGGTGTTCCGGACCGTCATCCGCTACTCGACGCGGGTCGGCGCCGCAACGTTCGCTCAGCAGCCATTGATGGAGTACAGCCCCACCTGCGCGGCGTCCATCGACTACAAAAAATTCGTGGAGGAGCTGGAGGGAGGAAAGAAGCATGGCAAAGCAAAAGGTTGACATCGCGTCCATTCTGGGGGCGCAGCTGAGCGAGGCGGCGGTGTCGGATTCCGACACCGGGAGCCAGAAAATTGAATATCTTGATATCGGCAAAATCGACCCGGACCCCAACAATTTTTACGCGATTGACCAGATCGACGACCTGGCCTCAAATATTCAACTTTGCGGACTTCAACAGCCGCTTCTTGTGCGTCCGTCTCAGCCAGGACGGTATATTATCATCTCCGGACATCGGCGCAGGGCGGCGGTTCAGATGCTGGTAGACAGCGGCGATGAGCAGTTCCGGAGCGTTCCCTGCATCGTCGCGCAGAGCGACGGTTCTCCTGCGCTGCAGGAGCTTAAGCTGATCCTCGCCAACTCGGACACACGCCAGCTGACATCCGCAGAGATCGGGATGCAGGCAGAGCGCGTTGAGAAGCTGCTCTATCAGCTCAAAGAGGAAGGCATGGAGTTCCCAGGCCGTATGCGGGACCATGTTGCCGAAGCCTGCAAAGTCAGCAAGACCAAGCTTGCCAATCTGAAGATGATCTCGGAAAAGCTGATTCCACTTTGGTCGGCAGTTTGGAAGAAAAATGAGATCAACATGGACTTTGCCTATGAGCTCTCCAAGCTACCCGAGGACTATCAGCGGAAGCTGTACGACGCTCAGATGGACCACCGCTTTCTTTACGGGAACACGGTGTCCTCGTGGGGGGACTTGCTGAAGTCACTTGACGCCATTTCCTGCCCGAAAGGCGAGCAGTGCTGCACCAACGCTGAGCGTATGTGGAAGCGGAATTTAAAGCAGGATTACGTGTCGAAAAACTGCGACGGACGTTATCACACTGCAAAGTGCTGCAACGGGTGCGATCAGCTTTACAGCTGCAAGTTTGCCTGTGAAAAATTTGCTGACCGCATCGCCAAGCACAAGGCGGACGAAAAGATCAGAAAAAAAGATGAGAAGCAGGCGGAGCAAGACGCGGCCCAGAAAAAGATTGCCGATGCCACTGCGAGCTGGGCTCGGTTCGGAGAGGCCCGGAGGGCAGCACACGTCAAGATGTCCGATTTGGTGCAGTCCGCTTTCCCGGAAGACACCAAGTATTCCTTATCCTGGCGCGTCGACGATTGGACAAAGAAAGAATCCGGAGCAGGGATTCATGAGATGACACCGGACTTTACCAGCAATCTTAGCAGAAAAGAGCTTCTCTCCATCGCCGATTTGCTGCACTGCTCCATCGACTACTTATACTGCATTACGGATGATCCCCAGCCCTTTACCGGGGCGTGGAAGAAAGCGTCCGACGAGCATCCGGACGAGGGCCGGTTTTTGTTTGTGATCGACGCTATGGGAGACATGATGCTCTCCGTGTTTTGGGATGGGACTTACATGGACTATACGCCGCGGAGCACCGCCAATGTGGTCTTGAAGAACATTCACTGGTGGATGTATCAGCCAGCTATGCCGGGAAATCTCAAGCGCACGGGAGAGGAAACACTGAAAGAGATGATGCGGGAAAGGGGAAAAGACGATGCATGAGGTTTATGCGGAAAAGAAAGTCTTTGCGACTCAGGAGCTTGCGCGCTGTCTGCGCGCAGCCTGCCCTGAGGTGGCCCTGGTAGAGTATCGGCTCCAGGACACGGAGAACAGCGCTCCCGAGGAGTCGGTGATCATCCGCTTCCAGGACGGATTCTATAAGACGGTCAGCGTTTCTGCCGACAGCCTCATGGCGATGGCCCGCGATGTTTTCGCGGCGATAGACTGAGGGTGACGGCATGGGATGCTGCACCTGGTCGGACGGCCGTGGAAACTGGGGCGTTAAGGGAGTGGATCTGTCCACGCTCCCGCCCGGCGCCTATGGAGCCCTTTACAAGCTCCATGAAATCGAGAAGGCGGCCTTGGAGATCAACACGACGCGAGATCCGGATCTCAGGGCGGAGCTCCATCGGGAGCTATTTCAGCTTTGCGGAGGCGAAGTCCAATGAAATTTTGCTGTGAAAACGTGATCCTTTCCGGGGCGGTGGCCGCGGCGGCCAGGGCCGTTCCGGCCAAGACGACCATCGAAGCGCTCAAAAGCCTGCGTATGCAGGTGGAGGGAGGCATCCTGACTGTTACAGGATACGATCTTACTATCGGGATCCAATCTTCTGTTGAGGTGGACGGGTCGGAAGACGGCGTGTGCCTGGTAGACGCCAAGCTTTTCCAGAGCATCACTGCACGAATGCCGGACGATGTGGTCATTTTTGAGGCGACATCCAGCCAGATGACGATCACATCCGGCCCGACCGCGTTTACGCTCGCCGCTTTTTCTGCTGAAGAGTACCCTGAGCTTCCCAGTGTGGAGCCCGAGCACTCCGCAGAGATGACGCAGGCAGACCTGCGATCTATGATCCAGGCCACCTTTTTCGCAGTCTCTCAGGATCTGACCAAGATCACGAGCTGCGGATCCGACTTCGAGATCGCTGGCGGGGAGCTGACTGTGGTGGCCTGCGACGGCTTCCGCCTGGCCGTTCGCTCCGGGAAGGTCTCTTGTGCAGAGGATGACTTCTCGTGTATCGTACCGAGGAGCACGCTGAAAATACTCAGCACGACTTGCGCGGACACCGGGGATCCGGCGCGCATTGAGGTCTCGCAGAAGCACATCGCTTTTTTGCTCGGAGATCTCCGCATCATCAGCCGCCGGATCGAGGGGATGTATTTTGACTGGAAGAAAACGATCCCCCTGGTGGATGGCGCGCGGATAGCGGTCGAGACCCCGATGCTGGCGGAAGCGGTCGAGCGGGTGAGCGCGGTAGTGAGCGACAAGGTCAAGGTCCCGCTTCGGCTTAACTTTATGGAGCGCGCGCTCCATATCAGCGCCTCAAGCTCCATCGGATCCGCTTCGGACTCCTGCAGCATACCGGGGTGCAAGACTGAGCTCGAAATTGGGTTCAATGGCCGCTATCTGCTGGATGCGCTGCGCGCGGTGGACGGGCCCTCCGAGTTGCAGGTGATCGCTCCGGGATCTCCGGTGATACTCCGCCCCGCGTCGGCTCAGCAGCCGTCTTTTCTGTATATGATCCTCCCCGTAAGGCTGAGAGCGCAGCTATGACAGACCGGAGGGGAGCGGATAGACTTCCATGCGGATGGCTCTTCCGCCTCCCGCGGTTCTGCGCGGGGCGAAAGTGCTCAAGCTGTGAGCTGCGGAAATGCAAACAGGAGCAGCCAAACTTTGAAAAGGAGGTGCGGTTCAAGTGAATCGCTTGACAGCCAGAGATGGAGCATCTGCCTACTATCCGCGATGCTTTAAAAGGTGCGGAGGGATCGGATGCGTCAACTCAAAATGCAATGAGGAGTTTATGGGCGAAGTATGCCAGCACCTTGCCGCCTACGAGGACACCGGCCTGGAGCCGGAGGACCTGATGCGGGCGTTTGACGAGGATGCGGTGTTGAAGATTGCTTCTCAGTTCTTGCATACGACGCCTGACCGCCTCCGCCAGCTCGCCGCGGCAGACCGGGGCGGGATGATTGTTGTAATTGATGAACCTGTAAATATCTCTTACAAGTCTGAACGCATTGCCGACGAGGGCAAAACATTAAAACCGCTTGACAAATCTGCCCTGCTTCAAAAGCGCGGCATGGCCGTGTTGGTGGCGAGCTTAGACGGGAAACCGATGCTGTACGGCATGGACAGGGTTGCCGCGGTGATCGATACCGTGCCAATATACGGCGAAAGCCACATGGGCATTGTTGCGATCTACGGACGTGGCCTGACGCTTGGAGACAGCGATTACGGAATCACTTGGGTGGCCTACGATTACAACAGTTCGGAAAATCCGAACAGTTCAGTCTCCCATTTTGTTGGCGTCAACACAATGGACGGAAAGGACGAGGACAATGGATAGACTGACGAAACAAATTAACGGAGAAGCGTGCCATTACGACTGCAACGGACCTTGTGGAACTTGTGATGGGTGCACATGCTTCGCAATAGGACAGATGGTGGACCGCCTTGCCGCCTACGAGGACATCTGCTATTCCGAAGACGGAACAGAGCGTATCAGCCTTGATCGTCTCCGCGCTCTCGCCAAGGCAGACCGTGACGGGCGGTGCGTGGTGCTGCCGGTTCCATTTGGGAGGGGAAAGGAAGCCTATGTAATAGCGAGCGATGACTTAGACGATGGTGTTCCAAAAGAAATCGTTACATTAGATTGCGAAGAAATTGAAAACCTATCAATTTGGCCAAGTGGCGAGATGGTTGCAACTGTGGACGGATGGGAAGTGGGAAATTCTGACATTTGCAAGACCGCTTTTCTCACCCGCGCCGAAGCCGAGGCCGCGCTGGCCGGAGAGGAGAACGAGCCATGACTGACGAACTTAATCCGACCGATTTCCATATCGACGTAAAGCCGGTATCCATCACACTTACTTGCCCGCATTGCAAAACGGAAGTTACAATTCCGTGGAAAGAGGCTCCTGTCCCAGATTACTGGGGTGATAAGTGGGGTACCGTTGAATGCCCGGAATGCGAGAAAGAAATCGAACTGGGGAATTATGAATATGACTGACGAAGAAGCCATCAAGGAAATCCGCGAATGGATTGAGGACGATGGGGCAGGAGAGATTTCAATTATTTCTTTGAGCCTTGCACTTTCCGCCCTCCGTGAGCGCATCGAGCGCCGGAACCCGCAGCCGCTGACTGATGAAGATCTGGAACGGATGGGCGGAAATCCTGTCTGGATTTCGGGTGGCGGAGAAGGATTTTGGATGCTGTCCGCAGATGCCGACGATTACATAGACGAACTAAACGCAATGCGGTCAGAGCGTCCGGCGCATGCCTACCGCGCCAAGCCCCTGCCGCCGGAGCAGGAGGCGCCACGTGACTGAGAGAGAGGATGGAATGAAGGAAGTTAAATTTTGCTTCGAGGTTCAGGGCATGGCAAAAGACGCTGGAGGAAATCCTTCGCCTGCTGGACTGAGCATATCACTCGGAGAAGTCGCTGAGGAGAAGTTTGATGCCCTGATGGAGTCAGCAAAAAGCATAAAAGCGGATGATCTTCTCCGCTACTTAGGGTTCGATCCCATTGCATCGGGTCATCAAGAGTCAGATTTCAGGCGCATATCTCCTGAGGAGTACGCCCTGATGTACGGAGGAGAGGGAGAACATTGAGCCAAGTATGCCCGACGCCGCCTTGCCAGGGATGCCCTTTGCGGAGACCTGGCTGCCATGACGCACAGACTTGCGCAGCATGGGGATCCTATGAAGACCTCAAGCGAAAGCACGATGCATCGCTGCTTTCGGCGCGTGGTGCTCTTTCTGTCATAGGGGAGTACCTGAAGCTCCGCAAGCCGTCTCGCCCGAGAGATCGAAGAGGCGGGGACTATGGAGGATAGGCCCGAGTGGAGATGCTGCCGCCAGTGCGCAGGGCCGCTGGTAAAGGAGTGCCGCAGCCTGCGGCCAAGACTGTCGTCGCTGGACACGCCCTATGAGCGGGTGGAGAAGAATAAAATCCTCCGCCCGCCCAGGGACTCCTCCGTTTGCCGCACTCGGGTGGACCGGCTGGAGCGCCTGCTGGCGCTATACGGCGATGAAGGCAGCGAGTATACGCTCACGTTTGGATCGGATCAGCTGCCTGTCAGCTTCAAGGACGTGCGGAAAGCTTGGAGATCTTTTAAGCGCCGACTTCAGCTATGGAACCCGGCGTGGTCTTCCGACTACGTGTATCTGATCGAGGGGAGACACGGAGACCACCGATATCACATCCACCTCGTTCTGCGCGACTCGGACTTTTCTCCGACCGAAGTTCGCCACCTGTGGCGCTTTGGTGAAGATGTGGACGACGAGCCGCTGCTGCGCGGCCCGTTCGATACCTACCGGCGCACAGCAAAATACTTTAACAAAGAGGCAACCGATGGCGTCGTGGTCCCGATCGGCTCCAGGACATGGGTCGCATCGCAGAGCCTGCGCCGAAAGCTTCCTCCGCTTGAGCAGTTCCGCAGCGACAAAGGGACCATTCAGATCCCCGAGGGCGTGAGGGTGTCGGGCACCAGCACGGTGTCTAATAGTTTTGGAGAGTACCACTATGCCTGGTGGATCAAAAAATGAGCGCTTTTATTTTAAATATAAGATTATCAATCTTGAAACATAGTTGAATAACTCGCAAATATTCGAGAAAGTGAGTGATATGCATTGCCAGAAGGGACAAAAAGTGCTAAACTGGTCGTAAAGGACGGATGGCTGATGTGTCCCCAGTGCGGGCGAGGAAAGGTTCTGAAGATCCGGTCACGAACCCGAGCGACGGATTTGACCGTCTACTGCAAAGTCTGCGGAAGAGAAAGCATTGTGAATATTGACGAGTGCCTGTGCCTGAGTGCCTGTGCCACATGATCTACCGAGAGTGGACATGTTGGTGCAGGCGCTTTTTGTTTTGCCCGGAGGTGATAGCCCGTGGCCGTAAAGCTGCTGCGACCGTGTAAGCATCCAGGTTGCTGTGAGTTAACGCGTGACGGTTACTGCCCCGCTCATCGGCCCAAGGATCATGGGAGCCGCAGTGCGGAGGCGAGTTCTTGGCGGTGGATGTATCAGACGCGAGAGTGGCTGGACGATCTCAGACCAACGCAGCTCCTCGTAGAGCCGTTTTGCCGGGAGTGTGCCAAGCGTGGACTCCGGACGCGGGCCACCGATGTGGATCACATCGTGGACCACAAAGGCGACTGGTCCAAGTTTTCCGACCGCAGTAACCTGGAGAGCCTTTGTCACTCCTGCCACAGCCGAAAGACAATGCGCGAAATGCTCGCAAAAAAGCCACGGGATTTCAAGCGGATGCATTGAGATCCCGTCGAAGGCTCAGGCGCACGGGTGCGAGGCGCATATGCGCGAGTGATTTCCCCACCCCTCCCCCCACCCCAAAAATGTTTTTAACCTTTGCCGCAATACCGCAAGCGAACCGAGACGCGAAAAAAAATCCCCACCGAAAAAACTGACGCATACCGGCGGGTGTCGGATTCCGACACCGAAAGCGGACAGAACGGTGGCCGCTTGAAACGCAAAGATTCCGCAGGCAGGCGGAGCGCCCAGCCCCTGGTTTTGGGCTGGGATCCCTTCTTCCTGGTTTCCTCCCCCCGCCCCCGCTCGCGGCGGCCGGGCGGTCCGCCTGCCGGGGCGCAGGCAAAC
>Ga0183101_1001420_pt1 | contig 22669 bp, 22 predicted proteins | sample Biomet3_FD_127790 | JGI IMG/M metagenome (GOLD analysis project Ga0183101, IMG submission 127790) | Microbial communities from bioreactor (seeded with sewage sludge) at LBNL, California, USA - Biofuel metagenome 3 | ecosystem: Engineered > Bioreactor > Anaerobic > Unclassified ...
TGCGCCCTTTTTTAAGAAGTCAACTATTATATTTGTATAGCAGGAACCATTAAATCCATTAATAATGTTTTTGCAACTTCAAATCAATCATTATTCATTTTTATCAATGAGTTTCGCAATTATCTATGATTAAGAGATATAATTTAATAAAAGTAGTTAATGTATAAATAAACTAGTGCTAAACTATAAATAAGATTTTTATTTATAGTTTATGATATTATTCTATACCTTTGAGTTAACTACAAGTCAAGTGCTTTTTAATAATATTAAGTGATTGGTGGTCACATATTTCATAAAAATACTATATAATTTTAAATTGACTGAAATTAATCTGTGATTTTGTTCTTAACATATATTATTATAGAATAAAGAAAAGAGATTTCATATGATTATTGGAAACACAAAATGATAAAGTTATTAAAAAATTGCAGATATGAGGTGAATAAATGAAAATTAAAGTTGTAAAACAGCTGCTAGAATTAAACGAAGATTTCAACAATGATATTAAAGAAATTTTAAGAAGAAAAAATGTATATTTAGTAAATGTGATGGGTTCACCAGGGACAGGCAAAACAAGTTTGATTATAGAGCTAATAAAACAATTAAAGGATAAATTTAATATTGCTGTAGTTGAAGGCGATATTGCGGGACAAGTAGATGCTGAAAAAATTGATTCACTTGGAATTTCTGTCATTCAGCTTAATACAGAAGGAGAGTGCCATATAGAATCAAAAGCAATTTATAATATCTTAGGATACTTTGATTTAGATGAAATTGATTTGATTTTTATTGAGAATATTGGTAATCTTGTCTGTCCTGCTGAGTTTGAACTTGGTGAAGATTTTAAAATTGCTGTTTTAAGTATTCCAGAAGGGGATGATAAGGTTGAAAAATATCCATTACTATTTTCTAAAGCTGATGCAGTTGTATTAAGTAAGTATGATATGATGGAATACTTTGACTTTGATGACAATAAAGTAGAAGAAAATGTTAAAGAATTAAATCCATTGGCAGTCACCTTTAGAATATCATCAAGAACTGGACAAGGATTAAATTCATTTGTTACATATATTGAAGAAAAAATAAAAACAAGAATTCAAGGGTAATTTAATATTTACAATTTTGGAATTGTATAGTATCATAAAATTGTATACTACGAGGGTATACAGTTTTCATACAATATATATTGCAAAAATAATTCTTCAGCATAATTTTAAAAATATTAAAAGAATTTTAGCTGTAGTTGTAAAATGTGCATTGTGAATTGCAACATATATAAATTAATAGATTAATTTGGATTATTAATAACCACGAAGGTTGATTGCTTTATTTGTAATCAGTTTTTGTGGTTTTGTTTTTATTAAAAATTGGGCATATTGAGGAAATAACAAGTGTAATTATCTTCACATGCTTTAAAGGAGGAATTAAAATGCATATTCCAGACAATTATCTAAGTCCAGCTACCTGTGCAGTTATGGGTGCGGCAATGATTCCAGTTTGGACAAGAGCTGTAACAAAAGTAAAAAAAGAGGTAACTAAAAAGAAATTGCCGCTTATGGGAGTGGGGGCATCACTATCATTTTTAACAATGATGTTCAATGTTCCGTTACCAGGTGGAACCACTGGACATGCTGTAGGAGGAACATTAATTGCTATTCTTTTAGGCCCTGAGGCGGCATGTATTTCAGTGACGATAGCACTTTTGATTCAAGCATTACTATTTGGTGATGGAGGTATTTTAGCATTTGGAGCCAATTGCTTTAATATGGCATTCGTCATACCATTTGTAGGTTATTATATTTATAAGTTTTTAAAAGAGAAATTTAAGACAGAGAAAGGAGAATATATTGGGACATTTATTGCATCGTATATTGGAATAAATTTGGCCGCTTTATGTGCAGCAATAGAATTCGGAGTGCAGCCATTACTTTTTAAAGATGCAGCAGGTATACCGCTATATTGTCCTTATCCTTTATCAATTACTATACCTTCAATGCTTATTCCACATCTTGTAGTTGCAGGAGTATTAGAAGGAATTATAACTGTTGGCGTATTAAGCTTTATAAAAAAAGTTTCACCAGGAATTATCTATGAGGGAGCTACTACAAAATCAAAGCCTGTATATGGATTAATAATAGCGCTAATATGCCTCTCACCATTAGGGTTATTAGCTACAGGTACAGCTTGGGGAGAATGGGGAACTGATGAAATAAGTTCTGTAGTAACAGGTGGTAATACGTTAGGATTTATACCTAAAGGCATGGAAAATGGATTTAGCTTTAATGCCTTAATGCCAGATTATTCCGTTTCAGGGCTTCCAGATAATTTTGGATATATTTTATCTGCAGTTGCAGGTGTTGCAATACTATTGTTAGTATTTAGAATAATAGCAAGTATGAAAAAGACAACAAAAGTATAAAGTGAAACTTGATTCAGGTGAGGTGATTTAAATCTGAATCTTAGTTTAACTTATATGTGCTCCATCAATTCAGCAATATGTAGTGAAACAAAAGTGAGAGTCCAAATTTTATATTTGGGTTCTCTTTTAAATGTGCCTAATATACGTTATAAGAAAGGAAGTTATTAATGCCAGAATGGCTTTTAAAGAAAGACAATTATACACCGCTAAAAGACAAGAATTCTTTTATAGATAAGAGCATTCTGTCAATATTTAATGTGCTTGCTATGTTTAGGCAGCAAACTAAAATAAGAAACTCTAAATTTGGAATTAACCCATTAACTAAATTAATATCAACGCTCATACTAATTATTTTTGTTTCCTTAAGCAGAAATTTTCACTTTATTGTGATTACAACTGTGTTTATGCTTGTGCTAATAAATCTTTTAAGTATAAAAGAAATAAAATATGTTGTCAAAGCAAGTATGGCGGCGGCAATTTTTACGTTTATTATTTTGTTACCAGCTATTTTTTTAGGGTATAGTAATAATACTTTAATGATCACATTAAAAGTATTAGTTTCAGTTGCTTCTGTCAGTATATTAACTTGCACTACCCAATGGAATGAATTAATAATTACTTTAAAAATATTTAGAATACCAGATATATTTATTTTGGTACTTGATATTACTATAAAATATATTATAATTTTAGGCGAATTTTCATTAAATATGGTTTATGCTCTTAAATTAAGATCAGTAGGTAAAAACAATCATAAAAGCACTGCACTTTCCGGAGTCGTAGGAACTATGTTTATAAAGTCTAAAGAGATGGCAGAAGAGATGTATGGAGCAATGGAATCTAGAGGATTTACAGGAACATATAAAGTATATACGAAATTTAAATTTAAGTTATTTGATTATATTTGTTTTATTCTTACAATAATTTTTGTGTTAACATATTTTTATTTTGATAGGTTGTGATTTAATGATTGATATAAAAGATGCGAATTATTCATATGATGCTGAAGTTACCGCACTAAAAAATGTAAACCTACATATTGATGCAGGTGAAGCCATTGCTTTAATAGGTGTAAATGGAAGTGGGAAGTCTACATTAATGAAATTAATTAATGGATTAATAATTGCTGATAGTGGAAGCTATTTATTTGAAGGTGAAGAAATTAATAATAAAAAAATGCAAAATGAAGAGTTCTCAAAGGCTTTTCATAAAAAAGTAGGTTTTGTTTTTCAAAATTCAGATGTACAGCTATTTTGTTCAAATGTATATGATGAAATCGCATTTGGGCCAAGACAGATGGGGATGGATGAAGAAGAAGTTAGAAAAAGGGTAGAAGACACTTTAAAATTATTGAAAATTGAAGAATTAAGAGATAGACAGCCATATCATTTGAGCGGTGGAGAAAAGAAAAAAGTTTCTATAGCTACCGTAGTAGTTTTAAATCCAGACGTTTATATATTTGATGAACCAATGAATGGACTTGATCCTAAAACTAAGAGATTTTTAAAAGAATTCATGATAGCTATAAATAATGCAGGAAAAACTATTTTATGTTCTACCCATGACTTTGAATATGTGAAAGGGGTATTTAAAAGAGCAATTGTTTTTTCAAGTAATCATGCAATTATTAGAGATGGTAATTATGAGGAGATAATGAACGATAGTGACTTTCTATATGACAATAACATTATATAATGTTTAAGCTATACTGAAAATAATAATATGAAGAAAGAACAATACAAGTTAAGAAAAGCAATATTATTATATGGAATAAAAATTGCAACTAATCTTATCAAATTAGAGGAAGGGTTAACATCTCTTTAAAGTCATTTTTCAAATTAATTATGTCATTAAATTAAATAACATTATTGAATATTAGCTCATGAAAGATTCATAAAAGTAAAAAAGCGGTAGTTAGAAATGAGAAATCCAACTACCGTTTATTTTTGTATGTACAATTTATTCTATATTAATTTCTGTTACTTTATCATTTGTAGGTAAGGTAAATGATAAAACTTGTTGGATGGATTCGAATGCCCAAATTGAAGTAGAAGTACATTTGTCTAGAGGCAATAGAAATATAGAATAAGAAAAAATAAATCTTAGCAATAATGTTATATATGTTAAAATAGATATATGTAAAACATTAGACGTAAATACAATTTCAGGTAGTGATAATCATGTCTATGCTAGAGGGGCCGCAAGAACTCCACGATGCTAGGAAAGTGGACATACACTGCCTCATCACAAAACGTATGGAAGATGAGTTATATCTCAAACTCATAGGTTTAGAAAAAAGCGTATTTACGTGAAGGTAGGCTAGTTTAAAATCAAAATTTAGATAAGAATATTAGTAAAGATCAGTGCGTTACTAATATTCATGTGGAGTAATATATGAATAAATATACTAAGATAGAGCTATTTTTAATAATTGGTTTTTTAGTGTCAACTTTTGCATTTAGTTTAACAGTAAGTATTGTATATTCAAATTATAATAGAGTTACAGAACAAAACCGATTTAATAAAGATTATAAGTATCTAAAAATAGATATAGTACATGAGACTAAATATGTTGATGGAGCTGAAGTTGTAAATAAAGATGAGGATAAAGAAAATCCAAGCTTATCAGAAATAGTAGATGCTGTTCAAGAGGCAGGATATAAGAAAATTATTTTAAAGCCATTTGAAGATCAAATACAAGTTGATAATAAGTTTTATATTAATGATATATGGCCTTGCCCTAATGGGATTGACATAGAAAGTAGAAATTTAATTAAAGGAAGATACTTAAGTCAAGAAGAGTTAATGAGTGATGAAAAAGTTGCTATTATAGGTTTTGGTTTAGAAAGATTAGTTGAAGAGAAAAATGGAGAACGTTATATAAAAATATTTAATGAGGATTATAAAGTTGTTGGGGTTCTTGGAAATACTGAAGTATTTAAATATAGCAGTATAATTCCTATAAGATCTCTATATTTTATAAACACTAAGGTTCCTAATGTTATTTTTTATGAGAATAATATAGGTAATATAGACATCAAAGAAATTAACTTGAAAAATATTAATGCTTCTGAAAAAGAGATTTCGAGAATTTCGGTTATAGAGTATTTATTCAAAAATGTTTACGAACTTAAAAATAGTTTATATCAAATAATACTTGGTATAGCAAATTTACTTTTATTTTCATATTTCTTTGCTAAAAATATACGTGAAAAAGTTGCGATTATGAAAGTATTGGGAGCTAAAAATTCTCATGTATTTAAAGAGGTTTTTGCAAAATTCATAAGAATATCTTCGATTGGAATTATTGCTGGACTAGCTTTATCAAAAATTACAATAGATTTTATGATGAAGTCTTTCCCATCTCAATATTCAGCTGTTAACATTCCAAATATTATATTAAGTTCAATGCTAATATTTATAATATCTATAATTGTATCTATACTAGTGTTGTTTAATGTAATTAGATTTAAAATAATGAAAGAAATAAGGTAAGTAGTATGAAAAGCAAATTTATCTTTTTTGATATAAAAAGAAACTTGATAGTTAATGTATTGATTATATTGGAAGTAGCCTTATGGATATTTTATGCTGCGTCTTTGGTTTCTTTAATTAACTTTGATAGGTCATATAGAAATAGGTATAATAGATCAATTTCCATAGATAATTCTAAGTTCATGACATTTTATAAAATGATCCTTAAAGAAAATAAAGATATTGAAGATTATAAAAATGATATAAAGGAAAGTCTTAAGTTGATATCAAAAAATAATTATACTTATGGTTTTATTCAAAGGGATTTGTATACGGATATTCCAACTGATGTTTTGGGATTAAATTCCAAAGACTTAGAATCAGATTTTACAAAAAAAGATGAAATGGATGAGTTAATACATCCAATTGGATTTAATTATGGAATGATAGAGCATTATCAAAATAATATAGTTCAACAAATTTCAAAAGAAGAATGGATTAGAAGTGAGGACTATATATCGGTAATTGTAGGAAATGACTTGGCCAAAAAGGTTAAGGTTGGTACTAGCTATGTAGTTAATAATATAACTTATAAAATTGTAGGGCAATTTAAGAAGGATGTATTAGCATTTGATTATACAAATAGTGTAGATAGCTCATTTTTATTAAATAAGTCATTTGTTATTCCACTAAGTGAGGAAACATTCTTTCAAAATTTTGGATATCAACCTATAACAATATTTTTCAATGGTGACAAAGAAAATAATTCAACTGAATTAGAATCAAATATAAGAAAAATTTCGGATGACATAGTTATTTCAGATTTTGGTGATGATTTAGACAAATTCTTAGAAGAAATAAAATCAAAAAAGTATTATGAAATATTTAGAATAATTATAATTACTATTATTGCATCTGCATCAATAATTACTACAATTAATTATAAAATAGCCGAAGATGTAGATAGGATTGGAATTCTTTATTCTTTTGGAATTAGTAAAAAAGATATATTTAAAACATTTTCTTCTGAATTTCTTATAAATATACTTGTTGGAATTATAGGAGGAAGCTTATTTTATTTAGAGAACTGTGGAAGTGTTTATGAATTTTTTATTAATGAAAACTTATTATTCAATTTATATATTTCCATGGGGATATTATTATTAACAATTATTTTAATTATGCTAATAAGCTTTAATGAAATAAACAAGTTGACTCCGAAAGATATGATGGGAGGATTTACAGAATGAGTATATTAGATTTAAGAAATATATATAAAACCTATGGAAAAGGTGATAACGAAGTTATAGCTGTAGATGGAATAAGCATAAAGGTGGATAAAGGTGACATTATAGCTATTATGGGGCCTTCTGGTTGTGGTAAAAGCACATTGCTTAATATATTAGGATGTATAGATACCCCAAGCCAAGGTGAATATTATATTGACGATTTTCAAGTAGACTTTAAGAAGCTTAATCAGTTATCTAAAATCAGAAATGAAAAGATTTCGTTTATATTTCAAAATTTTGCATTGATAAAAGATCTTAGTGTACTAGAAAATGTAATGCTTCCTCTTAAATTCAGGGGGATTGCGCGAAAAGAAAGAGTAAATAAAGCAATAAAGTATTTAAATGAATTAGATATATTTAATTTAAAAAATAAAAGTATTAGGCAATTATCAGGAGGGCAGCAGCAAAGAGTTGCCATTGCTAGAGCACTTACTCAAGAAAGCGAAATTATACTAGCTGATGAGCCAACAGGTGCATTAGATCAAGAAAATAGCATTAAAATCATGAAAATATTGCAAGAATTAAACCAAAAACATAATAAGACAATATTAGTTGTTACACATGATAATCTTGTTGCAAGGTTTTGCAATAAAACTTTAAAAATGAAAGATGGAAAATGGGACAGTATTAAATAAAGGAGTTATAATTTATGAAAAAAGTACTTTCAACTATATTACCGAGTGTATTAATATTTTTATTTATATTCATAGACTCTCATTTTCCATATAGTAAGTGGATTTTAATTGGAATTTATATTTTATTTCCGATAATGTTTATAATTCAGACTATTATTTCTTTCAAATCAATAAAAAATATGTTGATTGGATTTTTGTTATTATCATTATCAATAATACTACCTATTAATCAATGGTATAAAATGGGCAGCATAATTCCAGCTATAGTAGTTTATTTAATATTGTCTTTAATAACATATTTACTGATAGTAGTTATGGATATTATTAAAAAAAATAAGAAAAGAACTAGAAATTAACGATGGTGTTTTTGTAGAAACAACTAAAAATAATAATTAGTGAGTTGGTATGAAGTTTGTTAAAAAATATAGATTCTAGATAAGCTATTAAGAAATTTTCGAGTTTAGAGATGGACTTATTTGTGGGAAGTATTTTATTTACGGGAAATGTTGGAGGAATGAAATGAAGGATACTTTAAAAGAACCGTATCATAAGAGACACTATAAAAGTATCTCTTATGATATGATTAGTTCACCATCGCCAGTTATTATAATTTTATATCCAGCTTTGAGAGGAAATAAATTAAATTTTTGCGATTGAGGCCATATGCGAATAGCTTGAACAGGAGTTTCAGTAGAATCTAAAATAAATATGTAAATCCGCTCATTAAAAGAATTATTTTGAACTGTATGTGTAGCATCTAGAGATAAATTTAAATCTTCAACTTTGTAGAAACCACGCTTAAGAATTTTACTTTCAGCCATACAAGGTGAAATTATAATATTAGAAGAAATAAAGAAGAAGAATAGTAATGCATAAATAAATTTTTTCATAAACATAATCACCTCTAAATTTTTATAGATAACAAGAAAATGAATTGAGCATTTTATCTAGTTTATAATAATGCTACCTTTACTAGATACAATTATTTCAAATTCAGATTCTAAAGGTATTAAAATATACTTGTCTGACTGAGGATCTAATCGCATATATTGCCTAGTTACTTGATTTGAATCGAAAATGGCAATAAAGGCATAATCACTGGTTGAAGTATTTTGTACAGTATGAATGCCGTGGGATAAATTTAAATCTGTAGCTTTATAAAATCCTTCGTGTAAGGTTTTTGGTTCAGCGCCAACAGGGATTGTAAAAATATGAAAGATTAATATTAAAAAAAATAAAAATGCCAGTGGGTACTTTTTCATTAGATCACTCACCTTTCTAAATCAAAATATTATGGAATTATAAACTTAATTTTATTATGTGAAAGTGATGAGAATATATTCTGAAATATTAAAAATAAAAATTAAACCTGAAGAGGGGATAAGACAAGATTAGTAGTTTACTATTTAAAATGTAAAAAATGAGTGTTAACGGAGAAAGAGGCGTTTATAGAATCTTGGCAAAATTTGAATCATGAGGGACGTAGAAATCTTAAGCATGGTTTTTCATGAGGTATTAACTTGAATGATTGAATCATTAGACAATGAAGATAATAAAAAAGGAAGCTTATCCACTATGAGATAAGCTTCCTTTTTTAGATTACTTAAGACTTAAGCTACATCAAATTTAGTAACTTGTCTTTGAGTAACTTGAGCACCAGATTTCTTAACTAAATCACCAGAATTAGTTTTGAAAACATTTTTAGCAATTACAGTATCCATAAGTGCATTAATCTCGTCTTTTGTAAGACTTGGTTTAACACCAGAAACACTTAAAGTACTTTTTTCACCAGCCGCAGTTAAAAAAGTCATAGATAAAGAATATTCCATTTAATTCACCACCTTTCTGTTTAGATTAGAGCTAAGGAAGTTAAATCATATACATGATTTAACTAAGTTCGAGAAACCAAATCATAGATTTGGACTCTCACTTATCTGCTTAAGAATTTGCTAAACTAGAAGATTCATTTATAAAGTAGTCTCTAGTATTAGCTTCCATAACAGCTTTAATTGCATCAGCAACAGCATAGATATTTTCTGGTGTTGCATCTGTTTTGATGCCTGAGAAAGTTTTCTTAGTATAAATTGGATCGCCAGTTTTATCTACTCCTTTTTCAACTTCAATACTAAGAGAAACAGAGTCAATAGTTTTAGTTACAGCCATATATTTTTACCTCCTTCATTTTGTTTTCGTATATGATATACGCATTAATTCCATGAGTTATATAAATATCCTAAAATTTTTTTAAGCAGCAAATAATAAAAAAGTTGAAGTAAAGACACAAAGAAAACTTTATGTAGATCTATAGGCGTTCTAAAAAGTTTAATCCATCAGAGTTTTAGTGGACTGCCAGGAACTATAAAGTAAATAATTTTATAAAAAATTAATGATGTTATTTAGAATTTATATATTAAAGGAAAGTCAATTAGGTAAAAAAGTATTTCTTAGATTCAGAGAAGGCATCACCATTTTACTAGGAGTCCTTACTTTGATTTAACACGAAGAGTTTAATAAATTTAATGAATGTGAAAATCTTTATATAGTAATAAAATAGAAATATGTAAAACAAATAAAAATAAAATGAGAGAAAACATTTTTATTTACGTTATATAAAGTGTAAGAGCTTTTACGAAAATAATGGATTGGAGAAATTTCAATGAGGTGTACCGAAAAAAATTATATCAGTAGGCTGAAAAAGAGGAAAGAAGATGCCATAGAATTTATAGTAGATAAATATCTGGCATTAGTTAAATCCACAGTATATAAAGTACTTTCGCCACTTAACAAGGATGGAATTATTGAGGAGTGTATAAATGATGTATTTCTTTCAGTATGGAATAATTCAGATAAATTTACAGGTGAAGAAGTTGATTTTAAGAAATGGATATTTAAGATAGCAAGATTTAAAGCTATTGATTATTACAGGAAAGAAGTTAAGAATTTGCATGTAAGCATAGAGGACGAGGAAATAAGCACAAATGAATTAGTGGAAGAAGAAATTATTAAGCTAGAAGAAAGAAATGAATTGATAAACTTAATTAACACTCTTGAGCCTATGGATAGGGACATATTTATTATGAAGTTCTTTCTAGGGGAAAAGTCTGAGGATATTGCTAGAAAGTTTGGACTTACCAGAGCTGCGTTAGACAATAGAATTTATAGGGGTAAGAAAAAACTTAGACTAAATTTGGAGGTAGTATAATATGAAAGATATTTATGAAATTCTAAATGATATAGAAATAGATGAAGATGAAATGGAGATAATAGATGCAACTGATATTGAAAAAGCAAAGGTAAAAAAGTATTTAAAGAAGTCTATAAATAAAGATAAGTCATATAGAAATAAGGGAATAGCTATAGCAGTTTTGTGTTGTTTGTTAATTGGAGGTGCAGGAACTTTGGGAGTAGCCTATCCATCTTATGCAGCAGAAATTCCGATAGTTGGAGATATATTTAGGTTTATAGATAATGGTAGAACAGGTGCATATGATAAATATAAGGAATATGCAGATGTGGTAGGGGCTACACAAGAAAGTAATGGTATTAAAGTCACAATAAAAGAAGCAATATTTGATGGAAAAACCTTAACTTATACCTATGAAATAATAAGCGATAAAGATCTAGGCGATAATCCATTTTTCAATATGAATGGACCGAGAGTTACTATAAAAGATTATAATGGAGGGACAGGAGGAAGTTCTGGAGTAAAAAGGGTTGATGAGGATACTTATGTGGGTGAAGAAACTATTACTATAGATGAAGAAAGAAAAGCCATAAACTTTGAATTAAATTTCACAGATATAGGAGATATGAGCTCTGAAAATTCTAAAGAAATAAGTGGAAATTGGAAGTTTAAAATTAATTTAAAAGCATTAGATAATGTTAAACAAATAGTAAATAAGACAACTGAAAAAAATGGAGTTCAATTAAATATAGAAAGTATTTCTAAAACATCAGCAACATTTACGTTAAATTATTCTCAAGAAACTTCAAAGGATTTACAGGAGAAATACTTTATTGTAGATATTCCTATAGAAGAAGTAAAAGATGATTTAGGAAATGTTTATAAAGCAACAAGTGTTTCAACAAATGAAGGTAGTGAAGGAAGATATGCCGGAAAATCCATGTCAAGTTTTGGGGAGTTAAATCCAAATGCAACTAAATTAATAATAACTCCTAAAGTACATTTATCAAATGATGTACATCAAGAATCAGGTGATGGAGAGGGAAAAGCTGTTGATACAAGTCCTACTATAGATGAAAATCATCCTAAAAATAATGAAATTACATTAGATGATATAGTAATTGAACTAAAAAAATAATACACTTTTTCTTATCAGAAATAGTTTGACTAAGATATAAGTAGATTTAAAGGTAGTAAAAATAAATTAATAGTAGAGTATAATAGATACTAAAAAAAGTTCATCATTGTTGTATGGTGAACTTTTTTATTCTTCATAAAATTATAGTACGGTCAAACCTATGGATATTGTGTCATTCGTAAGTGTAGCTTATATATTTTAAATGGTAGAATCAATACTATATTTCTCCAAATTTAATTGGACGCCTTAACTTTCCTAGAGAGATTAGATGAGTACTTTCTTTATAGTTATCCCAAAGGCTTGCTCTTGTAATATTAGGATTATCGTAAGTTTTAAAGAAGTATTCACAAGTATTTGTATTAACAAAGGCAGTATACTTTGTATAATCATAAGTATCTCTATTTGTTATTACTATCCCTTTTGGAATAGAAACACTTTCCATAATATGAAAGCATGTATTTATTGCTTCTAAACTGTCACTAGGTGCTTTAATATGTGTTTTTTGATATGCTGTTCTTACGAATCGTTCTGGAGATGTGTAGCCTCCAGGTAACTGCATAGTTCCTCCAGCCTGACCAAATGGCCTTAAATGAATGTTACCCCAGCATGCATCACTAGTCTGAGTTGGAGATACATTCATGTAATTTCGTAAATTAGTCATGTGCCACTGAAGATCAGGACTATTGGCCATTACTCCAATTGAATTTTTGTATAAAGTTAGACCTCTTTCTGTTTGTTCAATGACGACACATTCTCCACTTTTATCTGTAGCAATCCAATGCAAAGGAGCTACTGTTTGCGTTACTGGATCTTCAAGACCTACAATATCTATTTCCATTAATATTTCTTTAAGATCTTTTACTGATTCACATCTTCCTAAAATATAATGAAGAAAATCTAATGAGGAAACAGCTTCCCTGGTAATGGAATCTTTATGAGTCTTGTATTTAGCATAACCTGCAAAATATAATGCTGCAGCCGCAAATCCTTTTTCATTTACCCCATCAAAGAAACCAAGCATTTCACCTGCTTCTTGTCCAATTCCTATAAAGCTATAGTAATCGCAAATTTTACTCATGTTGAGAGTATTATTCCATACATAATTTTTAGGTACAACATAAAGTTCTGGCTCAATATCATAAGAAAAATCCATTGTTCTGCCAAAAAAATTCTCCATCTTTTTAGATTGTAGTGTTATTGCTGTGCACATTTTAGTTCTTATCCTCCTTATACTTTATTAACTTAGCACTTGAAATTTATCACTAATGTCAACTTATATTTAATCAATCTAAACCATAAACTGCATGCTGCTTAGAATCTTCAACGATATTTTCATAGTTTTTTTGAATCAAAATATTTATGGCTTCGGTAAGTTACCACATAAATCTAGTCTTAAATTTTGATATCTATATAAAAGGTCTATAATTTATAGATATACTTGAACATGGCATAAAGTTCCACTTATTAATGTTAAACTATGAATGGTTTAGATTTAATATCTTATGTTTTTAGGAAGGATAAAAGGTATATAAAATTACAATAAACTTTGTAATGTATTGATTCTAGATAAATACAAATAAAGTGAATAAAATATTAATATATAGATTAAAGTGCAAGAAGAAAGATATGATATTTTGAATTTATATAATTTTAAATTACTATTTTGAATAAAAATTATGTTCCTATCGGATACTATCATTATAACTAATGATTATCTACAATATAGGAGGAACAATATGAATAAAAATTTTAAAAGGATCACAATTTTAACGCTGCTGATAGTCAGCATTTTCTCATTTGCAGTGAACAACAATGCAATAGCTCAGGTACCGTCGGATAAGGATAATGGAGTACATCTAATTTTAGACTCAGTTAATTATAATAGTGTTTTGCCAAAGCATTTCCGAAAAACTACTGATTTAGCAGTTGTAAAGGACAATAAAGATTTAGATCTTAAGGGGTTAGATAAGCTGAATATTTCTGGCAGTCAACAATTTTCAGGGAATAATATAGATCTTTTAACAAAGGCAATTGATACTTCTCTGCCTATGACAGTAATAGATTTAAGACAGGAATGTCATGGATTCATAAATGGATTTGCAGTTAGCTGGGCAGATGCAAGAAATAATGCTAATGTAGGACTCACAAGAGATCAAGTTATAGCTAAAGAAAAAGAGGATTTAAAAAGTATCAAATTAAATGAACCTATAACTTTTTATAATAACTCTAAACAAACCATGGATGTTAAAACAGTTCAAAGCGAAGAAGAACTTACTAAATCAAAAAAATTAGGATATGAAAGAGTAACAGTTAGAGATGGTGGAATACCTACTGATGATATGGTTGATTATTTTATGGAATTCATAAAAAATAAACCAAAAGATTCTTGGCTTCACTTTCATTGCAAAGAAGGCATAGGAAGAACATCTACTTTCATGATAATGTATGACATGATTAATAATTATAAAGATGTCAATGCTGATGGCATAATTAAAAGACAATTGGCATTAGCAAATTTTGAGGATACTACATTGAAGTCATTTTATAATAATGAAAGAATGGGATTCTTAAATAAATTTTATGATTATTGCAAAGCTAATGGAGACTCATTTGATACTAAATGGAGTGAGTGGAATAGTAAAGCTTCTAGTATAGATGAAACAGATAAATCTAATGCTATCCAGGTATCAAATGTAAATTCTGTTTATATGAAAAATAATATAGTTCCTAAATCTTTATATGCGATTTCTTTAGATTCTATGACACCTGGTGAAAGAACAATGATAACTAGCCTTCAGGGGCTAGTTAATAATCATTGTTCTTTTCCAATATATACACTTAATTCTTCTCAGCCTGATTATAAAATATGGTTGGAAGATTTAAAAAGTAATCATAATGTACCTTATGAAATGATATCAGATCCTTGGGAGCTACTAAAAATATATAAAGACTATATAAAAGGGTACGTACTTTATAATGGTGAAACTAAAGATCCTTCAATAAACAATGCTTGTTCCTTAGCAGGCATTAAAAACGCTATAGTTATTGATGAAAAGCTGGAACCTAAAATAAAGGAACTTGGCATAGAAAGTAAAGGAGATTGCAGAAATACAGATGAAAATTGGGCCTATGATAATTTGTGGAATAAAGGACTAAATCATTCCATGGTAATGGAGCTTTCTCCTGATAGAATTGATGCATTAAGGGACTATGCCATAATGACTAAATCTTTAATATTTTACGAAGGAAGTGTAGATAAAACAGCTCTTAGAGATAAAATATTTTCTTCCGTGGATGATAACGCTACATGTTTGGGCTGGGGGCCAGATGAGTTTATTAATGTAAGTACGGCTTCAAAATATGGTGTAAGCATGGTTGCAGCAGATTGGTCCTATAATTTAACTACATTAAGTGCTTTCAAAGAACCTCATATTAATAAAAACTCTTCATTAAAAGTTCCTAAAGAAGAAAATGTTCACTATGTTACTTTTATAATGTCAGATGGAGACAACCAGCAGTGGAATCTTGGAACTAATTATGGTTCACCTAAGTGGTTTGGTTATGAAAATAGAGACAAACTTTCTTTAGGTTGGTCTATGACTCCAGCATTATATTATTTAAGTCCTACTGTATTTGATTTATATTATAAAAGCGTAAGCAATGAAAATCCAAGGAATAATTTTATCGTGGCTCCATCAGGAAATGGATACATATATCCAAGCAAATTCCCACGTAATAAATTAAGTTCATATGTTGACTCATTAAATATTTATATGAAAAGAGTAAATGAAAATTACGTATCAATAATAGATGATTCCGCCTTTCATGATGTTGAGCTGTGGAATGAGTTTACTAAAAAATCAAATATCAAAGGTTTATTTTATCTTGATTATCATAGACACGATAATTATAAAGGAGAAATTTTATGGTCTAATAATAAACCTTTAGTGTCTTGCAGAGATCTACTTTGGAATTCACTTGAAGACGAAGAAGAGCTAGTAAAAAAGATAAATGACAGGGTCAGCTTAGGACAAACAAATATCCATGATCCAGAAGCATACACCTTTGTTTATGTTCATGTATGGACAAAAGAGACAAGTAATGTAGAGAAAGTTACAAACATGCTAAAAGAAAACAAAAGCGTAAGAGTCGTTCCACCTGAAACTTTTATGGAACTCATAAGTAAGAACATTAAGCATTAGTGTACAAAGCTAGATAAATATCTTATAAATTTATTATAAAAATCTCAAACCTATTTAAAATGTACCCTTTGTCAAGGACAGTTTAATTTGGTTTGGGACTTTTTTTATTCTCAATAAATTTATAATAAAATCAAATTTATAAATAGATTATGGGATAATATTACTTACAAATATATATTTGGAAAGGAAATAAAAAAGGAATTTGATAATTAATGACGAAATCAAGGAATATAGAGTTAATATGATTTAACACCTAGAGAAGGTTAAAATTTTTTAGAGGGTAGGAGGGAGATAAGTATGAAATTAAATTCAATAAAGTTCAAATTGATTCTATTTATTTTTGGACTAACAATTTTACTGTTTAGTGCAAATATAGTTATCAGTACAATTAGCTTTAATTCTTATTCAGATCGTAACAATAAGACGGAAGTAATGAATGCTAATGAAACAATAAGCGAAAAAATTAAGGAATTGAAAAATGAGTCTTTAAGTATTGGAAGTCAATTGGCCTTAAATCCTAGAATAATAAAGGGAATTGAGAATAAAGATAGTCAGGAGATTTTTAATGATTTAAAAGATATATTAAAAGATCTAGATGTAGAATTTGTTACAATAACTGATGAAAAAGGTAATGTAATTGTAAGATCTTATGAACAAGATAAAAAGGGAGATAGTATTTTAAATCAGGCAAATATAAGAAATGCTCTTGCTGGTAAATTAAACTCTCAAGTTGAAAGTGGAACTCAAATTAAACTTGCAGCTAGAGCAGGTGCGCCAGTAAAGAACGAAAATGGAGATATTATTGGAGTTGTGTCTGTAGGGTATAGATTAGATTCTAATAATCTAGTAGATTATGTTAAAAGTAAATTTGGGTGCGATGCTACTATTTTTATGGGAGATGTAAGAATTGCAACAAGTATAATGAAAGATGGCGAAAGGGTTGTTGGAACTAAACTTGATGAAAAAATTGCAAAAGTTGTTTTGAGTAATAATGCATATTCAGGAGAGGCTAATATTTTAGGAAGTAAATTTGATGCATACTATTCACCAATTACTGGAGATAACAATGAGACAGTTGGAGTTATATTTACAGGTAAAAGCAAGGCTGAAAGTCAGCTGTTTATAAGAAAATTTGTTATAAATAATATTATATCTTCTATTATAGTGTTAATCTTGGTTGGGATAGCAATATATTTATACATAGATAAAAAGGTATCAAAACCATTAGCAAGTGCAGTGACTCACTTTAAACACTTATCAGAAGGTAATTTTACTGAAAAGACATTAGAAAAAGATTTAAAACGCAAAGATGAAATTGGAGATATGTCCAGAGGAATTGAGCATATGAGGCAGGATTTAATAAATCTAATTAAGAAAATAATGAACAATTCACAAGATATGAGTGCAGCGAGTGAAGAATTATTTGCTACAGTTGAAGAATTTTCAGCAATGTCTCAAAATATTAATTCCGGAATTGGTAATATTAATTTTGGTATTCAAGAAACTAGTTCAGCGGCAGAAGAAATAAATGCTTCAGTAGAAGAAGTTGAGGCAAGTATTAATGTATTAACAAATAAGGCAGTAGAAGGAAGTTATAATGCAAGTGCTGCAAAAACTAGAGTAGAAGATATGCAAAATAGATCTTTGGAATCCATTAGAGAAATAGAAATATTGTTTAGTGAAAAAGAAGAAAAAATACTTCAAGCAATAAAAGAAGGACAAGTAGTAGAAAATATAAAAGTTATGGCGGACACTATTGCAGAGATATCAGAGCAGACAAATCTATTAGCACTAAATGCAGCTATAGAGGCGGCAAGGGCTGGCGAACATGGAAAAGGATTCTCAGTAGTTGCTGAAGAAGTAAGAAGGCTTGCAGAACAATGTTCAGATGCCGTAGAATCTATAAAAAGTACAATCTTCAAAGTTCAAAATGCATTTAGAAATCTTTCCAACAATAGTGACGAGGTACTAACTTTTATGAAGGAAAGAGTAAATCCTAAGTTTGAAGATATGATTGAAATTGGAAAAGAAAATTATAAGGATGCAGAATTTGTAAGTAAAATGTCAAATGAAATAGCTGAAATGACTAAAGAAATTTCAATTACAATGGAACAGGTTACTAAAGCAGTGGAGAGCATGGCTGATACAGCACAAAAATCTTCACAAGAAACTGATGAAATAGTAAACAATATTGATGAAGTTAATAGAGCAACAGATGAGATAGCAAAAACGGCTCAAGAACAAACACGTCTTGCTCAGGATTTAAATGAAATGATACAGAAGTTTCAGGTTTAATATAAGGCACAATCTAAATATAGATATACAAATTACAACTTAAAAATTGGGCTATGCTTTAATATAGTGTTAAAATTAATGCAAAAAAATATAGATGGGATTGTCCATCTATATTTTTTCATATTTATTACATTTATCAATTTCTATAATCCCAAAATAGAAGTTGGTAAAATCCAAAGAAATACTGGCCAAAAGCATAATATAAAATTAATTACTAATAATAACAGCCCTAATTTTGTTTTGTGTTTAATTAATCCAACTATTGAAAGTATTCCACCGATAATTGAAAATATAAATGGTCCGTAATACAATAAAAATCCTTCTAAGCGTGTAGAATGAGTAGGTATTAGTTGAATAAACTCATTTGCTAATACTAAAAAGGATACTATTAAAATACCTACAGAACATTTTGTAAATATGCTTTCTTGTTTCATATGCTACTTCCTTAAATTATAATATAAAGTATTGTTTATTAGATTATAGTTCTGCGTCATACTTATTATAACACAATTTACAAAATATATAATTTACTATACATATGTAAGTTCTCTATCTTTCAAATCTTTCACTTTTATGTATGAATGCGTTGTATTACTTTGAATAATAAAGTTCTAAACCTTTATTGTATCTTTATATGTATCGAATATTTGAAGCCATTTGAACCACTTGATATAGTTACTAATATATTTTGTTGCAACACCATTAAACCTGTTCATCCATTTATTTAAATTACTATGGAGAGCATTAATATGTTAAATATGATATAATCCTTCCTTATGAATACTTCATCTGCTTCAATAACACCATTAACATATCATTACTTAAAAATGTGCTTATGCAACCAAGAATTTTAGAGATAAATTTGCTGAGAAATCCAATATATACCGTTTATTTTATCTTAATTATAATGGACACGATAATTATAAATTTGAAACAACATTAAAAGAATGATAATATTGTGTTTATAATTGAATTTATTATACAGGTTTAGTTAAATAAGTAGTAATTTGGTTGGTGATGATATGCAACAAAGGATTTCAATTATAGAAGATGATTTAGAAATTTGCAATCTACTTAGGGAATTTTTAAAGGAAAGTGGATATGAAATAAAGATATCTAATACTGGAATAGATGGTATGAGAGAATTAAGAACTTTAACGTATGATTTAGTTATTTTAGATTTAATGCTACCATATAAAAGTGGAGATGAGATTTTGCGGGAACTGCGCAGCTTTTCTAATATACCTGTCATCGTATTATCTGCAAAGGATATGGTACATACAAAGGTAGATTTATTACGTTTAGGTGCCGATGATTATGTGACCAAGCCTTTTGATTTAAATGAAATATTAGCAAGAGTAGAGAGTAATTTAAGGCGCTGTAGTTCAGATTCAAATATAAAAAAATCAATTTTAACTTATAAAGATATTACATTATATGAAGAGGAAAAGAAAGTAATAGTAAACGGAAATACACTTGTATTAACTTCAAAGGAATATGGTATTTTATTTTTATTATTAAGTCATCCACAAAAGGTCTTTTCAAAGGCAAATTTATTTGAAAGTATATGGAATGAAGAATATTTTAGTGAAGATAATACACTAAATGTCCATATAAGCAATATTAGAAATAAGCTTAAAAACGCAAATCCCAATGAAGAATATATAGAAACTATATGGGGAATGGGTTATAAGTTAAAATAATAAATAAAAAGAAATATATAAGCAGGAGTAAAGCCTGCTTTTTTGTTATGGAGAAAATATTTAAGGTTTTCTTTAGAATTGATTTAAGATTTTCTTTAAGTACGATTTTTACAATGTAAATATGGAAAAGCAAAGGAGATGTAATTATGACTTATGTTTTAGAAACTAAAAATTTGAAAAAGAAATATAAAAATACACAAGCATTAGATGGTGTAGATATAAAATTAGAAAAAGGTAATATTTATGGTTTTGTTGGACAAAATGGTGCGGGAAAAACAACTTTGATAAGGCTCATTACTGGGTTATCATTTCCTACATCTGGTGAGCTTTATTTATTTGGACAAACTGGAGAAAAGAAATTACAAGAACAAAGAAAGCGATTAGGTTGCATGGTAGAAACTCCTGCATTATATCCTAATATGACAGCATATCAAAATTTAGAGATTCAACGCATTCAAAGAGGAATTCCAGATAAAAAGGTTATTGAAGATACTTTAGAATTAGTTGGATTAAAAGATACAGGGAAAAAGAAAGCGAAGGATTTTTCTTTAGGAATGAAGCAGCGATTAGGAATTGCTCTAGCACTGATCAATGATCCAGAGTTTTTGATTTTAGATGAACCTGTAAATGGACTTGATCCTGTGGGAATTGTTGAAATAAGAGAACTTATTAAAAGATTAAACAAAGAAAAAGGAATGACTATTTTAATCTCAAGCCATATTTTAGAGGAACTTTATCAAACTGCTGATCATTATATTATTATTTCTAATGGAAAGATATTGGAATCATTAACTCAAGAAGAACTTAATGAAAAGTGTAAAAAGCATATTGCGATTAATGTAGATGATGTATCTATTGCAGCGACTATATTAGAAGAAGAGCTTCATACAAATAACTATCAAATAATGCCAGACAAAACAATTCGTTTATATGATTGTTTAGATGATATTAAATCTGTTTCAATAGCATTATCGAGAAATAATTTAATAATAACCGGAATTTCTTTAGCAGGAGATAGCCTTGAAGATTACTTTATTAGAAGAATTGGAGGAGGTAAATGTGATTAATCTTTTTAGGACTGAGGTTTATAAATTATTCATAAGTAAAAGCTTTTGGTTAGTGTTTATCATGAGTACACTTTTTGGAATTACTATGACTTCAGATAGTCATACATTTATAACTGGATATGAAAATATAGGGGTAAGCTTTTATTATGCATGTTTATTAATGGTGTTTCCAATATTACTTGGAGCAATTTCTTTTGGAAATGATTTTGGAGATAGGACTATAAATAATGGGGTGTGTGCAGGTCATAGCAGGTTTCAAATATTTATTTGCAAGGTGTCAGCATATTTCATTGGAGTCAATTTAGTTATTTTGTTTAGCCCAATTGTAAATGTAATTCTTAATATTATTTTACATAGATATACTACGGTATATTTTATGAACGAGGGAAATATTTTAGCTAAAACAATAATAACAACATCATTATTGGGGATGGCTATGTCAAGTGTAAGTATATTTATAGCTTTTATGTTTAGAGATATTGGTAAAACAGTAGGAATTTCAGTTGGAATATACTTTATAAATATCTCTTTATTAAATTCAACAAATGATATAAGAACAACTATATTTAGGTATCTACCATTAGCACAGGCACGCCTTATCTTGTATAGGCCTTTAATTCCAAATCAATTTAAAGACGCAGTACTAATTGGTATTTGCATAATATTATTTTTCTTGAGCATATCATATTTTTTATTTAAAAAAGCAGAGTTACGATAAAAGGGAGTGTAATAAATGAAAAAATTATTAAAGATGGAAATTTACGAGGCTACCCATAACAATATTTATTTGCTTATGATAGGAATTGCGATTGTTTATGGAGTATATTCAGGTTATGGAAATTTAGAAGATAATTATTATAATTTAACTTTGGGAGGATATGAAGCATTAATAGCAATGCTCCATGATGCTCCAGGAACCTGCATGTTAATTTCAGCTTTTCCAGCATTGCTAATAGGAAAAAGTTTTTCAAATAGGACTTTAATTACTAAAGTTGCATCTGGAAATAGTAGAGGCATTGTTTTTTTTACAAAAGCTGCCTCAATACTTATTATTACAACTGTAGCAATACTTATTTATTCTTTTTCTGGTGCATTCGCTGTTACTATAAAGTATGGCTTTAATGCACCAAGTGGAGTAAATGTAATTAGGGGGTGCTTTAAAACCCCCTATATTTATATGTAGTATTCCAAAATATAGTAATTTGTAAAATGGCGTAGAATGACCCTCAATTTTTTATCAAGGTTCATTACAAAAAATGCCAT
>Ga0183101_1001421_pt1 | contig 22655 bp, 21 predicted proteins | sample Biomet3_FD_127790 | JGI IMG/M metagenome (GOLD analysis project Ga0183101, IMG submission 127790) | Microbial communities from bioreactor (seeded with sewage sludge) at LBNL, California, USA - Biofuel metagenome 3 | ecosystem: Engineered > Bioreactor > Anaerobic > Unclassified ...
GTATTTAAATAAAAATAATACTGATACATATATTATTATCTATATATCAGTATTATATGTGTACAATTCATATTTAGTAGTAACTACATACACCGCCGTAAAATAGCTGATACTAGTAATTATAAGCGTAAACGTAATGTCTGAAAAAGCAAATAAATTACTAGAACACTGCATTATTCAAACGTGAATTTTACGGTGTTTTTACCATAAAAGGAGCAAATCACTTTAATTAATGTTAAAGTTTTCTCTCACTAATTGCATAAATAACGACATTGCAGGACTAATCCACTTGTTCTTATGATAAGCGCATATTGCTGTGATTTTGATATCAGAGCAGCCTACCTTAAGCTCTTTTAATTTACCATTTTCTAATTCTTCTTCTACTGCAAAACGAGGCAAGAAAGAAATTCCTAAATTACTTGCAACACATTTTTTTATTGCTTCAATGCTCCAAAGTTCAATTGTATTATTTAAGAATATATTGTTATCATAAAAATAATTTTCAAGTATTTTTCGATAAACGGATTCAGTTTCATTAATGATAAGACTTGTATTTATTTCTTGATTTGATTTGCAAAGGTCCAATTTATCTTGTTGAAATAAAGGCGAACATACTAAAGCTAAAGTGAAATCAGCTAGTTTAATAGTAGTCAAACTATCATTTTGACTGCCCACATCGTACATTAAACCAAGGTCTACTTCACCCTTCGATAAGATATTTTTTATGGCAAAGCAATTGAGTGAAATGATAGAAAGTTTTACATTAGGAGCTTTTTCTTTAAATAAGCCTAGCACATTTTGTAATTTATAAGACATCAATGATTCTGCAACTGCAATTTTCAATTCTCCTGTGATCTTATCACCATATTTACCAATACTCTCAATTTTTTTTACTGTATCAAGTAATTCATTTGCATAGGGTATCAATTCTTTTCCTAAGGTAGTTAATACCATGTTACGACCAATTTTTTCAAATAGCTTGATTGAGAGCTCTTGCTCTAGTTGCTGAATTTGAGATGTAACAGTAGATTGTGTGTATCCCAGTTTCATTGCAGCATTTGAAAAATTACCTTCCTCTATAATACTTTTAAATGTTTTAAAGTGTCTAATATCCATTTATTTCACTCCAATCTCTATATTAAATATAATATATTTGCAAAAATGAATTGTCAATTCGAATATATCAATTTTACAAATATATAGTTATTTGATAGTATAAATTAACGGAAGGAGTGTAGAAGAAATGAACTTATTAGCAGAACAAATAAAAAGTGCAGCACTTAATATGGGCTATGAAAAGTGCGGTATTATTAAAATATCTGATATGTCCGATTATGAGGAGAAACTTAATGAACGAATTGAGCGTATTCCAGAGGTTAAGCCATATTACGAAGGATTTTATCCTTTTGCCCACCTGCAAGATACATATCCCTGGGCAAAATCAATCGTTATCTGTGTAAGACAGTACGGAAAATATCATATTCCCAATCACCTGAAAGATTTGATTGCCAAATATTATTTGGTAGATAGTAGAAAAGATGAGAATTCTGAAGATTTCCAAGATAGTTTAAAATTTGAAGCATATATGCAAGAAATGGGACTTAAAACAGCCACTGAGAGGAAATTTGGTATTACTGCATTGCGCTGGGCGGCGTTGAAAGCTGGACTTGGGTTAGTACGTAAAAATAATTTCTTTTATACAGAATCCGGTTCATGGGTGCATTTAGAGGCATGGCTTATAGACAAAGATTTGGAATCTGTTGAAATACCAACATTGAGGAACTGTCCTGAGCACTGTAACCTGTGCATTAAATCATGTCCAACATCTTCTTTATCAGAACCGTATACTATGAACCGTTCATCATGTATCTCTTGTCTTACCACATTTGAAGGTTGGGATTTGCCCAATGAAAAATTTAATAAGCAAATGGGTAGCTGGGTCTTTGGATGCGATGTCTGCCAAGATATTTGTCCTATGAACAAAGGACGTTGGAATCCTACGGAAGAATTCCCTGGTTTATCTGAATTGAGTCAACATATATCACTAGAAAAAATTCTAAAAATGGACTATGCATTTTTAGAGGAGGTAATGCAACCTAAGTTTTGGTATATACAAAAAAATCATGTTTGGAAATGGAAGACCAATGCCATCAATGCAATGGTGAATGACTATAAGGAACAGTATAGAGAATATATTTGTGATGCTTGTAATGACAGTAATGCCAAGGTAAGAGAAATGGCTCAATGGGCAATTCAAAAACTGAGCCTACTATAAATGCTTTCTTTTCAATGGCATATATTTTAGGAGGAAGAATTTTTAAGGGAATCCATTTTAGGCTTCCCTTAATTTAGTTCTTTCCCACTTAACTACATTTTAGGTTAATAAGCCTACTACTTTAAATTGTCTATTCTATAGGATACATTTTATATTCAGATGGGGACTATTTGACGCTTACAATGTATTAATAAATTGGTATTACTTTGAATATTATATTAATGGTTATCAATTTTGCTTAGAAGGTGTTTTGATGGAAGCAAAGATATTTATGTCATTATCGCAGTTAATTAAGGCCCTTTTAGGTGCTTTTTTACTTGGAACCGTACTTGGCGCCGTAATAGGAGGATTACTATTTTTAAAATTTAAAAGGCATTTTAGATAGGCTAAATAAAGTTATCTAACTTTTAGTCTTTCCCACTAACAACAAAAACTGTCCACTGCATTTCCGACTTTGGAAAGTTAACAGGTGCCTTACAGAGATTGGTAGTGAAATGAACAATCTCTGTTGCTCCTAGCAATATAAACCACCGCAAAATTCATCATAAACACATACCTAAAACTCCAAAATCATATCATACCATTCAGCACCTCCATGTACTGAATTAGATACACCTTTATTTGCATACCCAAACTTTTCATAGTAATGGATAAGTCTTTCTTTACAAGTCAGAATAACACCTTTGCGACCTTCCTCTTTTGATACTTTAATCATATGATTCATTAGCTGTGCTGCAATTCCCTGATTGCGATACTCTGGTATAACATCAAGTCCAAAAATAGTCTGATAATCTCCATTTGGAATATGTAGTGAGGAATCCTTGTATAGTTCATCATGAATAGTAGTTTTATTGGTAACGCAGCCATTAATAAATCCGATAACTTTTTCTTCTGTTTCTGCTACAAAAAAACTTTCTGAAAAAGTCTTAATACGTTGTTCTAAGGATTCTCGCGCAGCTGCTTCCGCCTCTGGAAAGCAGATTTCTTCCACTTTTGCTACTGAATCTAAATCCTCTATTGATGCTTGTCTAATTTTCATATATAACATCTCCCTTATCTCAAAATAACATAGTTTGTATTTTAACTATAGTAACTCTCCGCAAGTATAATTCAAAAATCTTACAGCCAATATCACTAAATAAAATTAATAGATATTATACCACATATAACCACCTATTCACACTATACTATAAGTCTCCGGCTTCCACCATAGAAATTCTAGCAATATTGATAGTAGAAAAACCTATGATAAGAGGTCAGCTTTTACTACATACTAAAATAAGAATTTACTCATAGCATTACTCTAGTATTTTATTCAATATACAAATTATAATTCTATCAAATTTATATCAAAAGAAGGACATCATAGTAAAAACTTGTTATATTTCTTATGTCAAAAAATGCACAATAATGTTAGATTAAAATTCAAGATAATCGTTTATAAATAGGATAAAATATTGTATAATTATGACATAAATAGGTTGTTTAATAACTATTTTCCAAAAATGTATAAATACTTATTTTAAGCCAAAATAGATATTTTAATGTGATTTCAATTATTTATAAATCATTGATATTTAGCTATTTTTCATATTCTAAAATTTAGGATAAAAGGAATAACCTTTGATAGATGAAGAGCTGTTCAGATGGTACAAAATCTTGAAGGTTTAGACTTTATAGCTGTACTTTTGGGATAAGAATTTAAATTACTATAAATTCAAGGGAGTGATATGATGTCATTAATCAGCACGGATGCTTTTGCAATCATTGCACTTTGTTTTACAATAAGTTTGGCTAAGCGGAACGTTGCTGTAAATAATAAAAAAAATATGATTTATATATCTGCATCAGTGACTACAATCATTTTGCTAATTTTAGAAATAACGACTATTTTAATCGAACTTTCAAGTAACAACAAACTTATGATACTTCACCGAATAGCTAACATCTTAGGATTTTCTTTGAGCCCCGTAGTTCCTTTTATTCTTTTATTCTTTTATAGCAATAAGAAAAAAACCACTTTGTATAATTGCTTTTTAACAATACCCTTATATTTTAATACTTTTATATGTGTTTTAAGCTATAAAACAGGCTTCATCTTTTTCGTCGATGCTCAAAATCAATATACACGAGGAAATTTATTTTTACTGCCTACTATAATTAGTATGTTTTATTATGTGTTGTTTGTAATAGCTATAATCAAAAAGAGTGCTGAATACGAAATGGGAGATAAAAAAGTTTTAATTCCTGTTATTTTTATACCTATACTAGGAATCATTCTTCAGATTTTATTTAAAGGTTTAATACTAATTTGGAGCTGCACCGCTATATCTTTGCTGTTATATTATATTTTTTTGCTTGAGTTACAATTTAGATATGATGTTCAAACTAAAATTAAAAATCGTGCAGCATTCGAAAAGGAAATGGAGCAATATGTAAATAGTGATAAAAATGCAACAATTGTTATATTTGATTTAAATAATTTAAAGAGTACTAATGATGAACACGGACATAAAGCTGGAGATGAAATGATTTTCCATGCCGCAAAAATTATAGAGGAAAGCTTTATGGGTATTGGTAAGGCATATAGGATCGGCGGTGATGAATTTTGTGTTATTTGTAAGGAGATGCCAAGGAAATTAGTAGATAGTGCTCTATCTACTTTAGATGACTTATCAATTAAAGTAAGTCAAAAGAGACACATTAAAATTGTACTTGCTTATGGATATGCTTTTTATAACAAAAATGAAAGTGAAAGTATATATTCGACATTTTCCCAAGCTGATAAAGCTATGTATATTCACAAAGCAAAATTAAAGGAATTTTATGGTAAAATACAGAACTATTAGTAAAATAATATATATTTTATAAATATATATTCATATAGAGATAAAACTGTCAATGAAAGAATAGCTAGACTTTCTTCTTATATAGTTCATCAATCATAAACCTAGGACATTTGAATAATCGTATAATATTGTAAAGTTTATTTATTAATCAAGGAATACAAAAATATGAAATTAAAAGTTTTAATTGATATTTTTAAGGGAAACCATTTTGGGCTTCCCTTAATTTAGTTCTTTCTCACTTAACTACATTTTCAATTAATATATTACTACTTATTAAGGTAACTCTTTACAAAATCAGGAACATCCTTTTCACTAAAAGTTCCATACTCTATATTAGACTTATCTTCTCCATAAAAACCTATGATATATTTTCCATTACTTTCTCCATACTTGCCAAAGGGGTGATTATAGTTTCTTAAGCAAGTCTCTATTTGATTTTTGTCCGTAATCTCTAGTTTTTTGACGTCCTTCTCATTTAACAGCTTACCATTAATCTTTTCTTCAATTTGCTTACTATTTTGTACCTTCTCTACTACTACATAAGATATGTCTTTTGGAAGAACTCTTGAATTTTCTAAGTAACCTTTTTTCTTTAGCCATTCTTCAAATAACTTATAAGATTTTTCCCAGGAAACATGAATCTGTTTATCTCTTTGTTCCCTATTATTTTCATCTAACTTAGGATATTTTTTCAACTTATTCTCAGAAATCATAAGTGTCATTTCTGCCCAGGATGCATTTGAAGTATTCATGTTTTCATAAGTTTCACTATTTATGTCCTGCTTTATAACTTCTATTGCTTCCTTAATATCCTCTGGCTTTATTATAACTGCTTGTTTATCAATTTTTAAAGAAGGATGTATTGCGATTTTTTCTACGTCTAAAGGATCAACCCCTAGAATATCATAATTATTTTTTTTGTATTCTTTAGATTCATATATAGATTTTAAATATTTACTATAATCCTCATTTGAAATACTATATTGCCTTTTAAGTTTGCTTCCATCCTTTAAATCATATACTATAACAATATTTTTACCTTGTCTGTTATTTGCATATTTATTTAATTCTTTTCCTTTTATAATCTGTTTATGCAGTTCCAAGATATTATTTAGATTATCTCCATCAAAATATTTATCACTGTTGTATTTTTCATAATTTAGATTATAGCCGCTGTTACTAAAATATATACTACTCACCTTGTCCAAAGATGGTACCTTACTCTCATATCCAATTACATCAAAGTTTATTCCTAACATTAAAACAATCATAACTACTACATATATTACATAACCCTTTATGCTTCTAAATACCCACAGTGATTTCTTTATAATCATTTCGGCTATTAAATATCCAATAAGAGAAGCAATAATAAATCCAAAGAACATCCAATGTATGTTTCTTTCAGCCCCTTGGAAATACAATCCTCCAACCAACATACTACAAAATGTTATTCCATACCTCAATATATACTGCACACTCTTAAAGACAATAGTTTGAGATGCTGCCTCCAATTTTCTTTTATTGTATATAAGTTTAGATATGAAATATAAGGCAACACATATAATAATGTATACCAGTATTTCCTTTATGCTCATATTGTTATTAATTCTATTAGTATTATCTATATAAAACCCTTCAAAAATTCTTACCATAGGTGAAAACCTGCTTGCCTGTTGTTCTATATTCCCCGTAAACCCATAAATAAATATATAAAGATTTTCTGCAAGTAACATTGTTAATCCCAGAGGCAAAAATAATAAAATATAGGTCAAACCTCCCTGAAGTACCGAACTTCCTACAAGCATTCCTACAAATATACATGTGAAAAAGAATACTAGATCCATGAGAACTGTAATTTGAGTCCATTGAATTACATCATAAATATTGTAATAATGATCAAGTCCCAGAGTAATATTTAAAGATGCCGAAATAGCACCAACTATAACTACAGGTATAACCAATATTAAAATACCTATAAATACATGAGTTCTATATAGTGTATCTCTTTTTATAGGAAGACTGTGAATCATATCTGCTGAAACTTTTACCTGCATATATCTAAATAAAAATATAGCTAGCAAAACTGGTACTCCTATTACAAGAAATCCCTGGAATTCTGTATTCCTAAAGCAAAATATGCCTTTAATTACGTCCTTAGCAACCTGTTCATTTTCATATAGCATTAATATTTTTAGAGGCACTATAAAAAATAAAGCTAATGCATATGCTATACCTATCCATCCAAATCTTCGTATATCGTCAAAAATTATTCCCTTATTAAAAAATAATATTTTTGATTTCATATCCTACATCCCCCATCTCATAAATGAAAATTTCTTCTAAGGTTAAAGGCAGAATATCTAGAATCACTGGTTCAAATTTACTAAGTTGCTTTATAATTTCTTCTTTTTTCCCTCTAACAATAAAAAGCCTTATACTTCCCCTTTTTTCTTCATAAAGAATGTTAACATCTTTTAAAATTCCCTCTGGTATATCTTCCTTAAAAGCTACTTGAATCTTGTGAATATCTGATTTTAAATCATCTAATTCCTTCTCTAAAATTAAGGAACCCTTATGTAATATACCAATATAATCACATAAATCCTCAAGTTCTCTTAGGTTATGGGATGAAATTAACACTGTCATCTGTCTTTCTGCTACATCCTGAATAATTAAGTTTTTCACCTTTTGTCTCATTACAGGATCTAATCCATCTAGTGGTTCGTCCAAAATCAATAGCTCTGGCATACAGGATAGTGCAAGCCAAAATGCAACCTGTCTTTGCATTCCTTTAGATAATTTGTGTATTTTTTTCTTTTCATCTATATTAAATGCCTCTTTTAATTTCTCATATCTCTGTTCATTCCATGTTGCATATACCCTTTTATAGAATTTAGCCATATCTTTTATATTGTATTGAGTAAAAAAGTATAAAGCATCTGGAATAAATGTAACCTTACATTTTGTATCTATATTTTCAAATACCTTTTCACCATCTATAAGAACTTCCCCCTGATCTTGTCTGTAAATGCCTACTAAGGTTTTTATAAGAGTTGTTTTACCTGCTCCGTTAGAACCTACTAACCCATAAATTGATCCCTTATTTACCTTTATATTTACACTTTTTAATGCCTCTAAATCTTCAAAAACCTTGCTTATATTTTTGGTCTCAATCATTTTAGTTCCCCCCTTTAATCATATAATCTATTTCTGAAACTATTTTCATAATTTCTTCTTTTTTCATCCCCAAGTACATGGCTTCAGATAAAATCTTGGTTAACTCCTCTCTTAGCTGAGCTATCTTCTCTGCATTTTTGTTTTTCGCTATTGAAGCAACAAAACTACCTTTTCCCGGTATAGAATAGATATATCCCTGCCTTTCAAGCTCCCTATAGGACTTTTGTATAGTATTAGGATTTATAGTAAGTTGGCTTGCAAGGACTCTTACTGAAGGTAACTGTTCATCTGTCTTTAAAACCTCACTAATGATTAATTCCTTGAATTTCTCAACTAACTGCTCATAAATAGGCAATCTGCTTCTTAAATCTAATTGAAACATCTATTCCCTCCTCCCGTAATAACCGTACTATTAATGTTAGTACAGTTATATTATATAACAGATATTGATAGATGTAAATATCTGTTAGTTCTTGAAATATTTTTTCTTCATTACCATAAATACACCCTATGATTGATATTTCTTCAAGTGCATATTCTTCTATATCTTGATTATATCGTCTATGACCCCGTTGACTTATAATGTCTAACTCCAAATCGCCATAAAATATAGCTAGGAATCAAAAATAAGGCTGAGATTACTGGTGATAACATATAAAAAACTCCATAACCTCTGTTTTTACCTATAATATATAAGAAAGGATAATAGTTTATAAAGGCAAGTGGAACAACGAAGGTGAAAAATTTTAATACCCAATCTTTATATATGTCTAAAGGATATTGTGCTAGTTCTCTGCCACCATCAGTAAAAATATTCATAAACTCAAGACCTTCCAATGTAAAAAAACAGATAGCTGCATATATCATAAACAAACCAAAGAACAGACAAACTCCACCAACAATCATCAGGGTAAGAGTTAGTAGCTTATCCAACCTCCATACAACACCACAAGTTACAACTGTATATATAAACAGGATAAGTGCCTGAACAAGTCTTCCTACTCTTGTAAGTTCAATTTTTGTTCCTATAACCTGCAATATTTCATTTTGAGGTCTAACCATAATTCTATCGAATTCACCATTAGATATGATTCCAGAAAAACTATCAAACCCTCTTCCAAAGCACTCCGCTAAGGCAAATGATATAAATATTGTACTGAAGCACAATAGTACCTGATTAAAGGTATAGTTTTTAATACTTCCAAATCTATTAAAAAGAAAATACATACTTAAAAATGAGAAAAGGGTGGTCATTCCTTGACCTATAGCCGTGAGAAAAAATGAAGTTTTATACTGCATTGCAGATCGTAAATGCATTGAAAAATATTTAAAATACAATTTCATGAACCTAACCTCCCTGTACTACTACACGTTTTAATGCTTTTGTAAGCACAAATCTACCTAAAATGATCAGCACCATCGCCCATATTAGCTGTAAAATTATAGTTGAAATCCCTTCTTGTATAGCAATATTCCCACTATAAATTCTGAATGGGACATTTTGCATTGCAGCAAAAGGAGAAACATAAATATATCTGGTAAGCCAATCTGGTAAAAAAGGCAGTGGAACAAGTCCTCCTGAGAAAAAATCTGCTGTCATCACTAGTGCCATACGAACCCCCATGGGAGATATAGTATAAAATGTAAATATGTATACCAACATACAATAGGCTACTACTACTATAAATGCTAAAATCATTGAAATAATAAATAAGAAAATAGCTGTAAAGGAACTAGGTAAGCTGAATTTATAAGGTTCTGGCAGAAAAAAAGCAATGATAAGTATAGGAAAACATCTCAAAATTGCTTTTGAAAGCCTCACAGCGCAATTTTTAGCAAACCAAGTAGTGTATATATCCAGCGGCCTGCACAATTCATATGCCACATTGCCATTAGTAATTAAAGCAAAAATATCATTGTCCAAAAACCAGGTCATAAACAGTGCTAAAAATGCCTGTTGAAGCCAAATATAACTTGCAAGCTGTGAAAATTCCATAGGTATCATTTTAGGATTACTCTTATAAAAAGTCTGGTACATCATAATGTACATAAAACCCCAAGCAAACTGAGTGGCAATACCTGCATAGGCGGCTGATCTGTATTGAAGTCCCTGTATAAAACGAATTTTGAAGAAAGAAATATACCCTCTCATATCTTATACTCCTTATAAAGTCCCACAACTACATCATCCACCGTTGCTGAATCTACACTAAAATCATTTAACTCAACTTTCTCTGCAAGGTACGCTACTGCCGCAGAAATAGATAGTATATCTGTATCTACAGAAAGAACTGCACGCCCTGAATATTGTTCAACAAAGGATAATCCCTTAGCTAATTCATTAATCTGTCCTGCATATTCTATTGTTATAGTTCTGTTTTGATTAAACTTTTGTTTTAAATCCTCTAGATTACCATCCAGCAGAACCTTTCCTTTACCAATAAGTATAATCCGTTTAGTTAAAGCTTCTATATCCTGAGTATCATGAGTAGTAAGTATAACCGTAGTCTTATTTTCCTTATTTATGTTTTTGATAAAATCTCTTACAGCAATTTTTGATACGGCATCCAATCCTATGGTTGGCTCATCTAAAAATAAAATCTTTGGACTATGTAATAATGATGCTGCAATTTCACATCTCATACGCTGACCAAGACTAAGCTGCCGTGTTGGAACTTTAATAATCTCTCCGATATTTAGCATATCCGTCAGCATTTTTATATTTTTCTTAAATTGTCCATATGGTATTTCATAGATATCTTTTAAAAGCTCAAAGGAATCTGCAACAGGCACATCCCACCAAAGCTGAGATCGCTGTCCGAAAACAACTCCTATGTCCTTTACATGACGAATTCTATCCTTCCACGGAATTTTACCATTAATAAAACATTGACCCTTATCTGGATTTAAAATACCGCTCATAATTTTAATGGTGGTACTTTTCCCTGCACCATTGGGTCCTATGTATCCTACCATTTCCCCTTCTCCAATGGTAAAAGATACATCTTTAAGTGCTTCAACTATTTCATATTCACGTTTAAAAAGTGATTTTACAGCTTTTCCAAGTCCCGCATTTCGTTTAGAAACTCGAAATGATTTAGATATGCCTTTCATTTCAATCATTTATAACCCTCCAATTCATATTTTAAATTTTGTACCAGTTACTATATTTTACTAAAAACAAATCTAAAAAGACAACATACTATTAATCAATATCTAGGTTATTAGTCGACAATAAAGGACTAGAATCCAAATCCTAGTCCACCTTACTTCTTACACATCTAAACTAAACTTTCAATTAATAAATTTTACACTCTTGGTCTATTTGTCACACTTCCTAAAGCATATTTTAACGTCTTGTTTACATATAGTTCCATAATGTCAAGAACCTCTACATCAAGATCCTCATTCTTTTATTAATTTTTCGAACAAATTTCTTGTTAACTTTACCTCCTGTTTATATTGCTGATTCCTTTCTTAATTCGCTTTATACCTTCTGTTATCTCCTCAATGCTAAGATGACCATAACCTAAAAGAATCTTATTACTATGTCTGCCTTTATGAACTGCATACTTCTCAACAGGATATACTTTCACTTTTTGTTGTGTGATTTTTTCTAGTACTTCTTCTGTGAAAGAAACATTTCGAAATTCTGCAACTAAGTGTAATCCAGCAGCATATCCTTTTATTACATATTCATCAGGGAAATTAATGCTTAAACTGCTTATAACTGCTTGCCGCTTTTTACAATATTCTTTTTTCATTTTCCAAATATGTTTTTCAAGCTTTCCATCATTAATAAATTGTGCAAGTACAAATTGTGATATGGATTCAGTATGCACATCTGTGTACATTTTTAACTTCAAATATTTTGGTATCAATAAATCAGGTAATATCATATAACCAAGCCTAAGTGCAGGTGCTAGAATTTTGCTGAAAGAACCCACATATATTACTCTATTTGGCTCTAACTCATAAAGGGAACTTATGGGCTGACCTTCATAACGGAATTCGCTATCATAATCATCTTCAACAATATAACAGTCTTTTTTTTCAGCAAATCTAATAAGCTCAATACGCCTTTGAATAGGTAGTACACCGCCTAGTGGAAATTGATGAGATGGTGTCACATAAACAAATCCCACCTTATTATCTGTTTTAAGCATATCTGTTCTTATCCCTTTGCTATCAACAGGAATAGGATTTATTAAATACCCACAAGATGAGATAACATTTAATAAACCATAATGAACAGGATCCTCTACAGCAATTTCTACACCAGGACTATACAATAGTTTTGATATTAAAGATAATCCCTGTGTAGAACCTGAAATAATCATTATCTGTTCCGGTCTGCAACTGATACCTCTTACTCTAAAAAGATATTCTGAAAGTGCTTGCCTTAATTCCATAATTCCTTCAGGTTCACAATATCTAAAAGCTGAATAATCTACATTACTACATATCTTATTATATAAACTCCCCCACTCTTTTTGAGGAAACATATCAAGTGCAGGGATACCTGAACGAAAGTTAATTAAGTCACTCTCATACCTTTTATAATCATCACTTGAGAGACTCTTTTTTACTTTTATTTCACTTTTTTTAAAGTAAATACCTTTTGCTACAATTGTACCTGAACCCCGTATACTTTCAATATATCCTTCTGCCGTAAGCTGGGCGTAGGCTTCTAATATAACATTTCTAGATACCTCTAAATTTTCAGAAAGCCATCTAGTTGACGGTAGTTTATTACCTGCTAGTAATTTTCCATCTAATATCATTGATTTAATCTGTCCATAAACCTGCCTTATAAGTGAAATATTGATGCTTTTATCAATAGTCAACCACATATTCTAACATCTCCTCTTTAAAGTGGTTCTGTTATTACTTGGTATAAGTGGAACTACTGGAACCACTTTGTATGTGCTAATATTATAAAATAAATGCTATTAATTTACAATAAAACTTTAAGGGGTGTTACAAATTATTAAGAATTGGATATATTCCAGAAAATTTTTAGATATTTACCGATCTTCCCGTGCTTCTATTTAAAAGGAGGTAATTTTATTTGCAAACTAAATTTAAAGCTTATACTGAATTAACTTTCGCCATGATTATTGCAGGTAGTTCTGTTGTTGTAAGTAAGTTGTTAGTTCAAACATTACCGGTTTTTTTGGCTTCAGAATGTAGTCTTATAGTTGCTTTAACAATATTGGTACCATTAACTTGCATGACTAAAAAAGATATTCCTAAGATTGGTATAAAAACAATTAGTGTTCTATTCCTTCAATCTGCTACTGGAATTTTCATATTCAGAGTTTTCCTGTTTTTTGGATTAAAATTTACATCAGCAATTGAAAGCAGTTTAATCACTAGTACTTCTCCTGCTATGGTAGGTTTATTGGCATTCTTTTTATTAAAAGAGAAACTATCATTAAATAGAGTTATTGGGATTATATTTGTTGTTGTCGGTCTTTTAATTGTTAACGTCTATAGTTCAGCTACTATATCAAGTAATATAAATTCCATGAAAGGAAATGCTTTAATTCTTATAGCAATAGCTGGTGAGGCTCTGTTTTCAATACTAAGTAAAATGACTAATAATATTCCTCCCATATATAGAACAACCTTAATTACTCTATTTGCCGCAGTTTTCTTTATTCCATTTTCTATATATGATATTTTACATTTTGATTTTACCAAAATAAATTATACAGCTTTTTTATCTATTCTATATTATGGCACCTTTGTTTCAGTTATTTCTTATATACTATGGTTCAAAGGAATTTCAAAAGTACCTGCCAGTAATGCTGCTGTATTCACTGGTATTATGTCTGTTAGTAGTATTTTACTTTCCAGTATCATCTTAAAAGAGAGAATATTGCATTCACACATTATTAGTTTGATATTTATTATTTTCGGAATTTGTTTTTCCTGTTCAAGTAGTAAAGATTACCTCATTTTCAATATGCGTAAGAATACAAATAAACCTGAACCACACACATTGAATAATGATGTATCAGAATAATCCAAGCACGTACTATATTATTACTTATGTGTAAAATAATAGAGTTAGTCTTCTTTGTAAAAATAGCAGCTACTGTAAATTGAGTAGCTGCTATTAGAATTACATCCCAATCCCCTCATTTCTATTGACCTATTTCACCTAAATAAATTTCAAAGCTATATATTTCCATTTTTATCCACATAATCCACAACTTGTCCACAGCCTAGTACGTTTCATTTCAGCTTTCATTAATATTTCTAATTTATAGTTTCACTTCATTACCAAATAAAAAAACCTATAAGATAGACATTTTATTAATTGTCTATCTTATAGGATACATTTTACATTTCTAAATAATACGGTATTTCACTTGATAATTCGAGTAATTTATTATTAAGATTTCTTTACAAATCGTAAATACTTTTTAGATTTTTAGCCCCACCTAGAAAATTTAAAGACCACACAAAAACTTTATTCCTCAATAAATTGTGTCAATTCTTTGTTAAATTTGTCACGCTGGTCATAGAATAATCCGTGACCGCTATCTTCAAATGCTACAAGTTTGGAATTTTTAATACCTTGTTTTTGTGCTTCAGCCAATGGAAAGAGACAAACTTTGTCATGAATACCATGAAGAATTAAAGTTGGAACACTTATTTTCTCTAGATCAGAAAATAAGCTTTCTTCACCTAACCAAGCGTTTGCAATTGACGCCGTAGCCCAACCTGCTGCCTGTAATCCCAATTGGAAAAACCAATCTGAGAACGGCTTAGTTATATGCTGGAAGAAAAATATGTCTCCAAATCCTCTCAACATTTTAGGACGGTCATTATATGTTCCTTGAATAATTTCATTTACAGCCTCTTTTTCTAAACCATATGGAAAATATGAACGCTTGATAAGACTAGGAGCGGCTGCTGCAAAAAGGGCAAGTTTAGATACCCCGTATTCATTATGTCTTGCCATATATCTAATAGCAATTGATCCTCCTGTGGAGTGTCCCGCTAGTGTGAAATTTTTTAATTTAAGTGCTTCAACCACCCCTCGAACATCATCTGACAATCGATCGTAGCAATATCCTGTGAAAGGCTTATCTGATTCACCAAATCCTCTCTGATCTATACCAATGCATCGATATCCCATTTTGGGAAGCTGATTAAACTGATATTCAAAGAGCTTATGACTTCCAGGCCACCCGTGTAGAAACAAGATTGTGTCCTTGCCTTCTTGATTAAGATCCTCTACATAAATTTTTACATTTGATTCTACTTTAACATAATATCCCATACAAATACCTCGATTAATAAAATTTCTTCGTTATCAGTTTATTCTATTTGGGACAAATATGTGCAGCTACTCAATTATTATTTTTCTTCTCTGTGTATAATCCTCATTAAATTATCTTTATGTCTAAATACCATTAAAATACAGGCTATTGTAGTAAAAATTATTATTGAAGTAGATAATTTCATAATAATACATATGATAGGTATTGTTATACCTATTGCAATAGACCTAATAGACACTATACTTGTAAATAAACGCAACCCAAAATGAACTGCAACTCCAACTAACGTTGGAATTGGTGCAACCAAAAGAAATGCACCAACTGTTGTATTTACTCCTTTACCACCCTTAAAGGCAAGAAATGGAGTATAATCGTGTCCCAAGATTGCTGCTATGGCAATAATAGAAAGATACGTATCTGTTGTCACTGGTAATTTTATAGTCTTTGCTAAATATATCCCTAAAATTACAGGAATCATCCCTTTTAAAATATCCACTATCTGAGTAATGATAGATATTTTAGTTCCTACAATTCGTTTCACGTTTGTTGAACCGATATTTCCACTACCTTTAGTTCTTATATCAATTCCACATAACTTTTTTGTAATCAAATATCCTGTTGGGATTGAACCACATAAAAAAGAGATTATAACGGTTATTATAATTATCATTTACTTCACCCTAAATTCATTATATTTTTGTTTCATCTTAATTTGCCATTTCCACGTAAATTGTAAGTATATTATAGCATAAATACAGTGCACTATACCTCTTATTATAGAACCCGGTATACTCCATTGGGTGAACTTTGATGAAAATCAAGATATATTACACCTTAAAAACTTATTGTTCCTTACAAGATATTAATTCTATATTTTTAATTACTACATTTTCTATAGGCTTATTACTTTTAGAATCTGTTTTTACACTAGATATATCATCAACTACATCCATACCCTCAAAAACTTGTCCAAAAACTGTATGATGATAATCAAGCCAAGGTGTTCCTCCTATTTGCATATATTTATCAACTACTTCTTTGGAGTAAGCTTCACTGTTATCAATATTAGCACTTTTAAGTTGGTCTATTAAATTGTTTTCTAATGTGCTTTTTTGCACAATAAAGAATTGACTCCCATTAGTATTAACACCTGCATTTGCCATGGAAAGTGCTCCTCTAAAGTTATGTAATGAAGTGGTAAATTCATCGTTAAATGGTTCTCCCCAAATACTTTCTCCACCAGTACCGTTTCCCAAAGGATCCCCACCTTGTATCATAAACTCTGGAATAACTCTGTGAAAAATTAATCCATTATAATACCCTTGTTTTATGTGAGTTTTAAAGTTTTCTACAGCCTTTGGTGCTTGTTCAGGGAAAAATTTTATTTTAAAATCCCCTTTATTAGTACTTACTAAAGCAATTTCTTCTCCATTTTTAGGAGGCTCAAATTGCAAAAGCTTTTCGCTTGTATCTACCTCTTTAGAATAAAATTTCATTACAGTTGTACCATTTAATTTTTGATTATCAGTGGAGTATACATTAGAAATTTTAAGGTAGTAAACCTTTCCTGACTTATATCCTTCATTAGGTGGCTGAATAATAACTGATTTTCCATCACTACCTAATACTACCTTTGCATCTATGGTTTGATTATTATTATCAACTACAGTAAAACTATCACTATTTATACAGTTTTTACTTATTTGAAAATTAAGACGAACTGTCCACTGTTTATTAAAATCTACATTTACCTTTTTATAATTCACACTGGAAATTTCCTCTGCAAATACAGTTTTACAATTTAAACTCAATGTAATTAAAAACGCAAAACAAATAAATAAGAAAGGTTTAAATTTAATTTTCATATACATCATCCTATCTCTTTTAATTTTATATACATTCAGATTTTTTATATCGATTCAAATTATACCATATTTTAAACTGATGTAGTATTATAGTATTTTCAGATAATCTTAATTATCGCTAAAAAAGTAGTTTTTAAGTTTTGCTTTATCATACGCAGTAAAAATATGATTTATTTCTACTGTATTATATGTATAAGTGTTTATTGTAATTTTTTCTACATAATGCATAAACATTTTTATTTAAATTTGTTGTCATTTTTTATAAATTATTTACATTTGAAGGCTAATTTAATTGTAATAAAGGTACTGATATATGATATAATGATGATTATTATTTAAGTTAGTATTTAAGTAGTAAAAGATATATATGACTTGGAAGGGGAACTATTAATAATATGATTATTCTAATAAATATTACTATTGTATTTTTACTTGTGTTTATGAATGGTTTTTTCGTTGCCACAGAATTTGCAGTAGTAAAAGTACGAAAATCTAGAATAGAAACATTAGTACTTGAAGGAAATAGAAATGCAAAACATACTTTAAAGGTTGTTAATGATTTGAACTCATACTTATCTGCCTGTCAGCTAGGAATAACTTTAGCATCATTAGGTTTAGGATGGATAGGAGAACCTGCAATAGCTGATATTCTTGAACCATTGTTTAGGCTGTTTAATTTATCGGAAGTAACTATGCATTCAATATCCTTTATAGTAGCATTCACAATAATAACAGCTTTTCATATTGTGCTTGGGGAATTAGTACCTAAGTCTTTAGCTATTATTAGTTCTGAAAAAATAGCTATGTACACATCTCCACCACTAATACTATTTTACAAATTAACTTATCCTGTAATGTGGGCGTTTAACCACAGTACCAATGCTATTTTAAAATTATTTGGCTATAATATTGTAGATGATCATGATGTAGCTCATACTGATGAAGAAATAAAGCTATTGGTTGAAGAGAGTTATAAGCATGGTTTAATAGATAAAACTGAATTAACTTTTGTAGATAATATATTTGATTTTTCTGAAAAAACCGTAAAAGAAATAATGATACCTCGTACTGATATGGCGTGTATTTTCCTAGAGGATTCTTTTGAAGAGATTATAACATTTGCCTTAGATGAACAGCTAACTAGATATCCAGTATGCAAGGATAGTAAAGATAATGTGATTGGTTTTATACATATTAAGGATTTATATAAGCAGAAAATTGAGGGTAATAATCAAAACATAGAAGACATTATTCGTGAGATTAAATTTGTTCCAGAATCGCTGTCAATAAGTGAATTATTAAAGGTGTTTAAGAAAGAAAGAGCGCAAATGGCTATAATTATTGATGAATATGGAGGAACCGCTGGATTAGTAACTATTGAGGATATTTTAGAAGAAATTGTTGGTGAACTTCAAGATGAGTTCGATGAAGAAGGTGACGAAATTACTAAAACTGAAGATGGTAATTACATTGTAGATGGAAAACTTATTCTTGATGATATAAGTGAACTACTAAAAACTACTATTGAATCAGAAAACATTGATACCATCGGAGGATGGATTTATTCACAGTTAACGTCATATCCACAAGTTAATGAGAAAATCATTTATGAGGATTATGAATTTATCATATTGAAATGTGACAGAAAAAGAATAAACAAAGTACTAATTAAAAAATTATCTGAGAAATAGTTGAAATAGCCTTTTTGGTTATTATATTTAATAGCTAAATATGTATAAAGTATTAAATATTATTTTGAAATATATATATTATAATGATGAAAACTCTTACCTTTAAAATATGGGTAAGAGTCTTTTTTATTTTTCAAGAAGGTAATAACTTCATCATCCTACCATTGAGCAAAAAAGTCTTTTTTTATCATTGGAATCAGTTCTAATCCCTTAGTTAATTCTACTTTAACTCCTAACCCTTCAAGCAGATCTTCTAAGTACATAAATAAATGAGGATTAGACAGTATAGCTTTATGAGGAATTACACCTTGTTTTGTAATAAGTTCTAGTATATACTGCTGAAATTCTTCTGCTATATGGTAGGGATGTGTCATATGATTTCCTATAATTAACTCATCGTTTTTATCTACTATAAGCAAAATTGCTGGGAAAAATGGAATACTTTCTTCATCATCAACTGGACTAACATGAAAAAATGAATCTATTTCCAAAATATCCTTTGTATGCTTACATCTCTTGCTCAATCTTTTAATATCTAATTCATTATAAGTTATAGGTATTTCAATGGTTAAATTACTCTCTGCCTCCAATTTATTATACTCTATAACCCTTTCCTCATAACTATTATCACTCTTAATATCCCAAACACAGCACTTACCCTCCTCCATTAGTGCAGCCTTATGAGGATTTTCTTTGTAATAAAGTACAGATTGTTTTGCTACTTCCAAAACCCTAGTCATCAATAATAACTCTTCATCACTTAAGTTCCAAGGTACAAATCCAGGTTCATATCTTCTAAATGTAGGCCATTGTTTTTTTCCTCTAAAAGTTATTCCTGACATTTTTATTAAAGAATAATCTTCATTTGTTATATCTTTTCTATCATCAAAATTAATAGTTAATGCATTTTGTATATGAATTACTTCTTCTTGTAAATCATAGCTGCCATCTAACAATTTAAAATAACTATCAATACCCTCTAATCCAGTATAGATTGCCATACCATATACTTGCTCGCCGCATCCCAAAACTGAGCAAAATATTATATCTTCCATATCATCAAATTTAATTCCAAATACATCCGTATCTCCAAGCCATTGCCATGGTTTTATATCATTAAATTCTTTAGCTAATTCAAATAGCATCATTGCGTCTTTATTCATAAATACATTATCACCCATCTACCTAATACCACCTTTTTTATAAATCATTCTGTGCTAATTGTAATTTCGTCAATTTTAGAGTTATATTTATCTTTACTGTATCAAAATTTATATTTGATATCAATATCTTATATTTTTTTACTAAATAACTCATTTAATCACATCTTTCTTAATTATAACATAAGGCAATGATACCTTTAAATATCATTGCCTTATTTTTATAACTGGTTATCTATTAAATTTTGTTCCAATTATCTTCCAATAATCAGAGTCTTCTAATCCTAATCTCCATATGGAAATTCCAGATAAATCAAAATTATTTACAATATCCAATTTATATCCAATGCTTGTACTATCTTCAAACCATACGGTGTGATATATACCAGAACTATCAGTGTAGTTATAATAAGAACTTTTTGATACTGAATCCCATTTGATTACAGCACCATATTTAGAAGCTACACTATAAGTTTCGCTTAAACTATATGATTCTGCTTTTGCTCCATTAGCCGGCCAATCATAAGCATAAGCCGCTAGTCCCAAAACTATTTTTTCTTTAGGAATTACCTTAACTGTATAATCAACTACTTTTTGTACCCAGTCTATAGGTGCTATTGACCCTGGTGTACCACCGGACCAATGATAATCGTAAGCCATTATTATTACCTTGTCTGAATATTCTCCAATTTTTTCATAATCATATGCTCCACTCCAACCATCTACAGGGTTGTCCCAAGTCTTAGCTGGAATAGCTACTGTTACTAAAAATCCTTGAGAATGGAAAGTATTATAAAGTTCGCTCATAAAAGTTGTAAATTGACTTCTATTATAAGAATATATTCCTTCTAAATCTATATTTACTCCTTTATAATTATTTTGTTTTACGGCCTGAAGAAGATTATTTATTAATCTTTGTCTATTTTCAGAGCTTTCCAGCAAACTTTTAGTAATCTTGCCATCAAAATAATTTGCTACCATTGCATAACTTATAATATTATTACTATTTGCATAGTTTAATTGCTTACTAGGAATATAACCTGTTATATTGCCTAGACTATCTGTAGAATAAGTATCCGTAGCAATTTCATCTATATAATTTGAGTAATTTGATAAAGAATTATAAGATGAATTATCACCGGGGTAATAATAGGTAGTATATCCTAATACAGTCTTTGAAGAAGATATAATAGATTTCACCAAACTATCTGATATAACTCCTGTTCCACCTAATATTTTAAATAATGATATTGAATCAATTTTTGATTGAATTAATGAACGGGACTTAAAATCACTTGAATTCGTCAGTATAATTGGTGCTGAATCCTTTGCTGCGGCAGCAGAACCACATAAGGCATCTGGGAAATTTTGACCATAGGTTAAATATACTGTACTAAAATTTAAATCTCCTAAAAATTCATTTATAATATTCACATTTGTTTCATATCTATCTGCCCCACTTAGCCTTTTAGCATTAGGCAAACTATTTACAATACTATCGCTTACTACAGCAGTTCCTCCTACTACGTAATAACTATTTATATTATTATTATCTATAAAGTCTTTAACACTATCCGGTAAGACTTTATCTGTTGTAAGCAGTATTGGCATTTGCTTAACAGCGGCAATAGATGCTATTGATAAAGCATCGGGAAAGTTTCCTCCAGAAGCAAGCACTACTCCATTGTTTGTTCCTATAATCTTCGCCACTTTTGCACTTGTTTCATATCTATCCTGCCCACTTATACGGGTAACTTGTACATTAATGTCTTTTAACTCTTGTTCAACAGTTGATGTTATTACACCTGTACCACCTACTATGATGACATTCTTTGTCTTTAGTCTTTGAACCTCTTGGTAGACTAATGAATTTAGTTTATTACCCTCTGTTATTAAAATAGGTCCATTATATTTTTTAGCAAGTGGTGCAGCAGAAATAGCGTCAGGAAAGTTTTCCCCTGAAACTAAAATAACATAATCCGATTGTGTCCAACCGTCCTGAGAAACCTTTACTGCTGTTTCGTATCTATCCATTCCTCCTAGCCTTGTGCTTGGGGGAGTTGGTGAAGCAGCCTCAACTGGAAACAGTAAAAAAAATACAAGTAAAAAACAGTTTAGTAGCATCAGTAATTTTCTTTTCTCTAACATATTTCATCCCCTATTAGGCATCTTCAAAAAATAGACTAGCATACTGACTAGTTATTTTTTGAAGATGCCTTATATTTATTATTATGATAATTATCGTAATAATAGCTTGTAAGTTGATGATTACATTAATCCATATATGTAAATTTTTTGCAGTAAAAATAATATTTAAATCTAAAAAAGAATATACAA